>SDBU01001270.1_pt1 | contig 36600 bp, 27 predicted proteins | sample 2277071 | NCBI WGS metagenome assembly SDBU01 (sample SAMN10397929, study PRJNA504765) | marine sediment metagenome | isolation source: marine sediment core GS08_GC12, 126 cmbsf | place: Arctic Ocean: Gakkel Ridge, Loki's castle | collected 2008 | reverse complement strand
TTTGCTTTTCCTTTTGCGTATTCACGGGCAGCACTCGGTCGCTTTTTTTCTTCTTCTTCCGGCTCCTCCAAATTTTCCTCTTCACCGTCAGGCACGTTGCCTCCTTGTATTAGTTAACAGTTAACAAGTAACAATTAACAACCTTTATTCACTGTTTACTGTTAACTGTTTCCTGTTTACTGGTACTCATTGCCCACCAACTCCATTTTGTACAAATAATCTGTGATGACAAAATAAGCATAATCATCATCGGCTGAAAATAGCACTTTTTCAGGCTTTATAATGCTTGAGCTTTTATAAACATATTCATTTTTCTCACCAGTCTCAACATCGATTTTATAAAAATTATCAGTTTTATCCTTGCCAGCCGAAACCGCAACAATAACTGAGCCCGAAGTGGAGTTAAAAGTCGCCCGATCCAAAAACGCCCTTGCGTCCAATTTCTTTTTATTTTTCCCCTCAATATCAATTACAGATAAAATCGAGTATTCAATCGGCTCAACCTCATTTTTACTATAAGTGGCATACAAAATTTTTTCGCTATCAGGCGCAAATTTCGCTCCCAAATTATTGCCTGTTTCAACTATTTTGGTTAATTTCTTGGTCAGAATTTCAAGCAAATACACATAATTAGTTTCGTATTGTTTAGAGCGAGGGACAAGAGTTAAATATTTTCCATCAGGAGAAATCGCCAAGCGTGGATTTTCAATACTTTCATCTTTTAAATTAAGTAATCTTTCTAAACTTTGATTGCCCTTTGAGGCTGAAATTAAAGTTTTTTCGCCACCTGCCGGCGCATAGTAATAATAGACATTTTCGCCATCCGGAGACCAGACAATGTCGCCGATATCTGCTCCCCAAAAATGAGATTCCTGGCTAACCAAATCATATCTTTTAAAATCATATAGCCAGGTCATGATTTTCCCATTAGCCACATCTGAATTGGCAAAAGGAGTTGCCGCTAATTTACTTTTGTCTTGTTTTATTTTAAAAATGGCCAAAGATTCAGAAGGATGCCAAATAATATCTTGGACATTGGCCAAAGTATCCGGCGTGATCGCTGTTTTGGTTAAAAGGGGAGAAGTTTCATCTTCTATTGTATTCTCTTCTTCTGTTTGTCTGCCTTTAATGACAGATTGGAGGATCTGCTCTCCGAGTTTGTATAAAGTTTTACCACCATTTCCTAAAACAATAGTATCTCCGCTTACGAGATAAAAATCTTGGATTTTTTCAGAGAATATTTGTTCGGGTGAGGGGATTAGTTTGAGTTCTAATTGAACAGTTTCGGTTTTTAGCCTGGTGATGGTAACTTCTTTTTCATAACTGACATAACCTGATTTTTCAATTTTGACTGTGTATGATCCAGGTTTTAATTTAAGTGTTTCTGAGCCTGAGGCAGTTTGACCATCAACTGTTATTTCTACATCAGCTGGAGTGACGGATAAGACTAAATTACCAGTGGCAAGAAAATACCACCAGGCTCCAGCCCCGGCCGCTAATAGTAAAAATATAATAACAAAAATAGCGCAGAAGGTTTTAAACTTGGAAGGTTTTTTGGGTGGTTCAGTGGGTTGCTCCGTGGGAGCTCCTGTTCCTGGTTTTTCCGCCAAAGGTTCACCAGGAGGCAAAACTGGTTTTGGTGGCCCAGTTTCAGCTTCGGTCGGCGGTTTAAATTCTTCTGATTCTGGAATTGGTCTTGGTCCTAATTCTGCGCCGGGTTGGGCGGGCGATGGAGTTGGCGTTTGAGGAGTTGGTGGAGTAGGTTCTGGTGGTGCGGCAGGTTCGACTGTGGGTGGTTGTGGTTCGGTCGCCGCCGGTTCAGTTGCCGCAGGTTCGGCTGTTGTTGGGGCTTCTGACTTCTCAGCTGGGACAGGTCCCAAAGGTTTTGGCTGATCAGGTTCTTTTTCTTTTTCCGGTTTTTTTTCTTTCAAATATTCTTCAAGCTCTTCTCCTGACACTTCAGGTTCTTGGTCCGGATTTTGGTTATCATCTTTATTATTCAAAGCCCCTCCTCAATAAAATAGGCTAAATTCCAATTATCAAATCTCAATTATCAATCAATCTTCAATGATTCGATTTTCAAGCTGTTTGGAATTTGGTGCTTGTAATTTGATTGGTCATTGGTTATTGCAATTTGAGATTTAAAATTATAAAATTAGCATTCTCAATTTTATTCTACACATTTCTTTCAAGAAAGTAAAACCCCGTCTAAAACTTGACATTTTCTGTAACTTGTAGTAATATCAAGCCAGTTTCGTACCTTACATTCTGTCGTACAAAGGAATGATTCAAGATGAAAAAGTCGCTATTGGTTGCAAGTCTGTTGTTAGTCTGTTCGGTCGCCTTGGCGACCCAAGATCCAGGAAGTTTGGTAAAGTGCAGGCAAGCCTCGCCTGATGGAAAGAAAGTTGGCGATTTAGCCAAAGACTATTTTGGTGCCCGACAGTTGTTTGTAAAAAACATTGATGGTAGCAACCTTAGACAGATCACCTTTCTCGATTGGGGAGAATTACCGGGCTATGAATCTGGTCCAGGAGTTTTTGCATTTGCTTGGTCCCCGGATTCCACTAAGGTCGCTTGTCTTGCCACTTGCTGCGATCGCAAAGGCGCTTTTATGGGTATGGAGAAAGGTTATAATGAAGCTGTTGTGTTGGTAATAAACCTTTCGGATTTAACCACAACTTATGTAGGTGGCCGCGATATGAGATCCTTTCCTGCTTTTGTTAACATTTCGCAACTCAAATGGATAAATCCAGAAACTGTTCAGTATAATTATAAGTTGTCTTATTGGGACAATCAAGACAATACCTCTTCCGGCACAGTAAAACGAAATATTAAGGAAGGCAGATTAGTTGGGGGAGATGAATTCTTCTTCCGCACCCAAGTCGCAGCATCTACTGTCGCCAAGATGATCGTTAACAAGAAACCGATTTTCGCGCCCGAATGCCCTGTAAGTGAAAGGGAGTTTTTAGAAGAAATCTGGGAGGACCCCAAGCTCTGGATAACGGAAGTCTGGTTAGTCCCAGGTAAAACAGATATTTTTTCGATAGAAGTTTTTTCTCCTCGCTGGGCATCCCGCCATCCCATAGAAGAAGATGAAGATCCGGCTATTTACTTTTTACTTAGGCAAGGCAAGATTACAATGCCACCTGTTTGATTCTAACTTTGTTAAAACCAGGGAGAATTCTCTAGCCATATTGATGATTTCGGGAATTCTCCTTTTTTTTATTCCAAATTCATTTTGTAAAGGTAGCCATCTGATGTAAAATATAAAGTTTTGTCATCTTCAGCTAATATTAAATTTTCGGCCGAATAATGCTCTTTTTTGCTTGATTTAAAGAGTAAAGTTTTTTCGCCAATCTCAATATTAACCTTATAAAAATCATCATAATCCGAGCCTTCTCTCTGTGGCACAGCTGATATTATAAAATCTTCATTTAACCAAATAGTTTTTAAAGTTTCCCCAAAATTCAGTTGTTTTTTCTCAGTCCCAGACCATACGAATATTCCCCTAGTTCTCCCTTTCCCGTCTGGGATATATTTATCAAAAAGTATTTTATCAGAATTCGGCGACCAAAGAGGGTTTCTAATATAATTTTGTTCCAGATCTTTAATCTCATTTGTATTAAAATCATAAATCAGAACAGGAGAATCAGTAATTTCTCCCTCTAAAGTTTCAGCCATTATTGCTTTTTCTCCGTTAGTGGATGGGAAAATTTCTAAAATATCCTGAGTATCAATTTTCCTTTCAACAGACTCTTTAAATGAATGGATATTTAATGTCTTGATATAATTATTATAGTCTATATAAACAACGTTATCTTTATCCTTCCATTTTATTGAATCCGTATAATCAACGGGGATTTTTTTGATTTCATTCGAATTTAAATTTCCCAAATACCAATTTGTCTCAATAATTAGACCTTCTTCATAATATATTAAATACAAATCTTTATTATGATTATTCCAAAAAACCTGCATATCAGAGATCAATTCACCGTCTATCGAAGAAAGATGGTTGGCTGTAGAGATTTTATTGTTTGTCAGGTCAATTTTATTTATTGATAAATTTTCTCTGTCTAAATAATAAATATTGTTGTTATATAAGCTGGGATATGAAACTTTTGATTCAGACACTTTTTCAATGGTAATCCCTGTAGTTTTGGGTGATATGATGTCCCCTCGACTTCTAAAGATTAGAAATAAGGCAACCAGGATAATAATTGTTATTGTCGCAATAATCCAAAGTAGATATTTTTTCATTTCTTCTCCTATTTATTTACAAAGCTGTCTCATGAACGCATTTACTCTTATCATTCTACTAATTTGTATATGTAAGTGTGAGGCGCTTGAGTTTCCCACATCATCGACTTCTGCAATAACCTGACCAGTTTGGACATAAACTCCAACTTCTATGCCATACTGACGTGCTGAATATTGTTTTATATGCCCATAATTAGTGATATGTCCATCATTTTGTAATATCTTTACAGCATTGCCATGGGGATATTTTCTTCCATTTCTGCAATCTCCTGTGTCGCAACGATTTGCAAACTGATCCCAAGCGTATATCACCTTACCACTTCTTATGGCCAATATTTTTTCTCCAAAATCATCTTCCCCGCTTCCCTTATTCAAGTCTGCTTGATTGCCTATTCGGTGTGCTAGGTTATAGCCTCGTTCTACGCGCGCCCCAGGTGGTAGAAGTGGACAGACATATCCCGAAGGCCCAGGAGTAGCCAGCACTTCACCAGCACACGCACAATTAATCGGTCCATAAGGTACTGTTTGGTCGACGGCAAAACCGATTGTTACTTCGCCGCCGTGAGAAATATCTAAATTATGCAAAACCTCGTTCTGCGCTCCAGCAATATATTGGGTGTTGCCTGGTCCCCATTCGTATCCAGCGGCCGCAACTACACTTTTTCCTGTTTTTGTGGCAGTAATAATCACTTTAGTCCCAGCAGGCGGGTTAATTTTATTTCCAGTTGCATCTTTCCATCTCATATTCATTCCCCATGGTTCAGTTGATGCTGGAGGCTTAGATCCCGAGCCTTGACCCATTAATCCGCCTTCTGGAGGAGTCCATTTCCCTTTGGGGCAACCAGAACAATTAGTTGAATAATTGGTTATACTCAAATGATTATCAAGCCCCTCTTTTTCAGAAGAAGGGTAATCTCTGCCACTGAAAGTTTCAGCACTTGTTGCTAAATGATCTTCTTGAGAAATTCCTCCGCTGGTAGCAGGAATTTTATAAGTTTTACCAGAAAAGTCCTTCGTTTCTGTAGTTTCGCAGTTGCCAACACCGCCGGACAATAGGCTTTGTTCGCCGACGTGGCGGGAGAAAGTAGCAGAAAAAGCCATAATCGAAATTATAATAATCAAACCAAAGCAACCACAGCCACAGCATGGGAAAGCCCAAGCCGATGAGAATTTTTTTAAGCCAGGAATCTGAGGAAGTTGCAAAAGCCCTCCTTTACTTGAATTATGAAGTATGAATCGTAGAATCGCCTTTTCAATTCATTATTCTTTATTCATTATTCACGCGGCTTTGCCGCGCATCGCCAAAATCTGTCGCGGATCCGAAGTAATAATCTGGTCTTCAGTATAGGAAGCGATTACTTTAATCGCCACGTGATTCAATCCAGCAAAAAACAATCCTTCGCCCACATCTGCCTCTAAAATCAAAAACTTTTCTCCTTCCGTGAGATTAAAAACCTGAGTTACTTTCTCCACCGAAGCCGGCGACTGCTTTAACAACAATTGCAAAGAGGAATTAGAAACAATCACTTTTCCATATTTGTTGGTCAAAAAGTCTTCAACATCCTGAGAAATAATCGTTACCCCCAAATAATATTTTCGGGCCCGACGACACAAGCTTGATAAAAATTTGGCTGAATCTTCATATTGCATCATCCACCAAGCCTCATCAACAATCATAATTCGGCGCCTCAATTGCGACTTAATCCTTCTCCAAATATAATTCAAAACTAAATGCATTCCCACTGGCCGCAACTCATCCTCTAAATTCTTAATCGAAAAATCAATAAAGCCGGCGCCCAAGTCAACATTAGTCGGTTGATTGAACAAGCCTGCGTAAGCGCCTTCAACATATTTTGATAATTTGTAAACTATTTGTTCTGCGCCCCGCATATTTTTCAAAACATTATACAGATCAGTCAGAAGTGGAGGGGGATTTTTCTGCGAAGTCGGGTCTTTGGTAATATCTTTTAAAGCATAAGTTTCAAATAAAGCCCGGTCCAAAATAGCATCTTCAGCCGGCGTTAAGCCACCAACCATCAAATTAATCAAACCATGAGCCGAGACTACCGCTTCTCTTAAGACATCTTCGCCGGTTTCATTTTCCATAATCGGCGGCAAATCAAAGGGGTTAATCCGCTGCTTTGATTTGACTGAAATTTCAATACAAGCGCCGCCCACAGCTTCGGCTAATTTTCTGTACTCATCTTCTGGGTCAATAACAATAATATCTGTGCCCCACATTAAAGATCTTAAAGCTTCTAATTTGACCGCGTAAGAATTATGGACAAACATTCCCCCAAAACCAGCCAAAAATACTTCATCATCCACGGTAAAATCATAGACATATTTTTCTTTGTTTGGAATTTTTTCAATTTTTGTGATTGGATCCCAGAAAAGATTTGAATTAGCTAAAGTTTTGAGCAATTCCAATTTTGGTTTAATTTTAAATAACTGGCTAACAATTTTTTTGTATTCGCAAACAGCATATTGAGCTGTTTTTTGTAAATTATAATAGGCGGTATCTTTTTGTCTATCATTTAGAAATTCTCTAATTACAGCTGGTTGTAGTTTAAGCGGCAAATCCAGAAATTTGAAAACGTATTTAAGCTTTTCTCTTATTTGCTCAGGGCCAAATTCGGTTTTTAATAGAACCTGATTGGCCTTTAAGGCAGTTTTTGTTCCAGTAGCCACTTCTTGTTTTTTCATTAAATTCCAACTATGGCCTAACTCTTGCCATAAAAGACGATTATTTTCTTTTGTCTTGCTTCCATTTTCAATAATTTCTTCTAATTTTGGCAGAGAGTTTAAATATGAAATTTCCGGGAGAATTCTTTGAAGATTTTTAATTCTCTTTTCAATTTGGGCAATAAGTTTTTGCAATCCGATTCGCGACGGCTGATATACCGCTCGCTTCAAAGGAGAAATGTTGTGCAGACCAAAAAGTGTAGGCCGAAGGGCCTGATAAATATCTTTAATTATTTTATTTGTTTCGGGGATAATATCTACGTTGGTATTAAAATATGGAGCAAGGGCTTGTTTTAATTTTTTATTTTTATGGCTGGAGACGAAACCAATTGAATCAGCAAATCTTTTTACATCTTCTTGGCCAGAAATAGTTAAGACCCAGTAATTTTTCTTTCCACCATTACTATTAGTTGCTTTTTTAGAAACCTTTCTGATTCGGGAAATAATTCCAAAATAAAGCAGTAAATAGCTTAGCTGAGAAACAAGATTTTTAGATTTTGAACAGACGACAACCTGTCCTTTTTTCTCTACCCCGCCGTCGCCTTCAAAATAAGCTTTGAGAAATTCAGCCATTTGATTTTTGCTGATATTGAAAAGTCGGTCGGGAAGTTTTTTATTGTGGGAATATCGGCCAATGTCTAATTGGTGAATAATTCCGACAAAGACTTTCGCCGCACAAACAACTGCGCTTTTAGTTTGATAACAAGACAAACCTAATTTTTCAAAACATTTCTTAATATCTTTAAGAATTTCAGGATCAGAGTTGGTAATTATAACTGCCCTTTTGGTAATTGTGCCTTCGCTAATAATATAGCCGAGCAGACGCCAAAATTCTTTAGGAGGTTTCCAAGAAACAGGTAACTTCTCTTTTCCATTTTTACTGATTATTTGAATATTTAAATTTTTAAGTTTTTGAGCGGGAATTTTTAATTTTTGAATTATTTTCATAAAGTAATTTAAGGGAATTCTTCTACCCGTTTTGTATTTATAAAGATACTTGTCAAATTCTGAGTCTATTTGTTTGAGCTTTGAATAATTTTGCTTAATAAGTTTTTCAGCACCCATGATATAAATTCTTTTTTCTTTTTGTAATAGTTCTAATAAATTAAGCTCAAGGTTTTTGGTTTTTGGTAGGGTTAATTTGCGGCCAAGGGGCAGATAATTTCCAACTTTAGCCTGATTGCTTTTCTCAACCCTTATTTTGCCATTTTTAAGGATAAGCAAATTATGGTCAGCTGTAGTGGTGATTTGACGGCCGCTTTTAGTAGTAAATTTCCAAAGATTTTTTGGTGCTTTTTTTCTGGCAGCGACTGTAACTTTGCTCCAATTAGTTTTAAGATTTTTATCAAAAGACTGAACTGATATTTTTGGATTAATAATACCCTCTAATTCATTGTCAATTTTTTGAATTTTTTGTTTTTTAACCAGAGCCCCGAAGATATTTTTAGCTGATTTAATTTTAGCCCCGTTTCTTTCTTTGATTAATACTGGTTCATTGCCCTCAATGCTTTTGCCCCCACCAGATTTTCCAAAAACCACCATATTGGCATTTTCCAAAGTAAAGCGGTCAAACAAAACCAAAGAATTATTATGGCGATTAATGCCGTACAAAATCCCTTCGTTAGAAGTGAGCTCAGTCGAAGTAAAAGGAAAAGTAGAAGAAATCGAACCAGTATCCAAATTTTGAGAAATCATCAAAGCGTCGATTCCCAAGGGCAAAGTTGATAAAAATCCTTCCTCCATTTGCAAAAAAGCTGGTTTGGTATAAATCAATTTTCCGCCCAAATGGGTTTCTAATTGCTGAGTAACAGCTTCTAACTCTTCCTGATCTTTGGCAAAAACTGTGAAGTAAAGAGCAAATTTGAAGAGCTTCATTTCTCCTTTTTGGAGGGCGAATCTCAAAGATTCAACATCCTGCATTGCCGTTTCTAATTCCGGATCCGAGACCAAACCTTTTTCTTTTTCAATTCGGTAGGCTGATTCCATTTGCCCAATTCTTCTTCGCAAATCCTCCAAGGCTTTTTTGCTCTCAACTGGGTAAACAAACATTCCCAAATCCATAGTGATATCATAAGTAATTACTGGTGATAGCCAATTGGTATAAAGATAGCGCGGATAAGTGTAAACAAAGAGGCTTTTAACATAATATTGATTGAGCTGGAGATAATTTGGGGTTATGATAAAATCACCCGGCGCGATTAAGTCTAAAACCGAAGACAAACTCTCTCGATAAGTTTTTTCGCCGCCGCCGGCTGTAGTTTTTGGCATAACTATTTACCTCCTTGTTGATTTTGGGTCGGGCGCTTGATCTGCGACTGCCTTGATCCTTCTTTTTGCTGGGTAATGGCTGAGGCTAATTGCTCGATTGGAACTAATTTTTCTCTCATAGCCAATTCTGGATTATAACTTTGGTATAACAATTCAATTAATTCCTGGGTGGTTAATTGAACCGCCCGCAAGCTCAAAGCGCCCAAGCCAGAAGCCACTCCCTGGGATCTTTGGAGCAATTCTTTTCGATATTCTTCAAAATGAGTCATATCAACTACTGGCTCAGATTCTGTTAAAACGCTTTTAAATTTGTCCCAAAAGCCACCTGCCTGCTTGATGGCGGTCGGAAAATAAGGCACGACTATGAAAAACTTTTTATTCATAATATTGGCCACTTTGATTAATTTTTCAATAAAAGCAATATAATCTTCAGTTTGAATTTGGAGCAGGGGGTTTTGGATTTGAGTTAATTGGGCTCTGAGTTTAGTTAAATAGACAGACAAGTCAATCCGACGGGATTGCATTACAATCTGAATCGGGAAATTTAAGGAATTGATAAAATTTTGATAGCCATAAGTAAGAGCATTTTGCTCATCTTCATTTTTGAGATCAAAGTTGATTGTTGAGACCAGCAAAACCAAGCGCAAGCTGCCGTCTTTTAGAACGACTACGCCATTTCTGATTTCCGCAATCGGCAAATGCGCTTGGGTAGTTTCTTTTTTCTTTTTAGGTTTTTGTCCGCCAGCTGGCGGGGTAGGATTTGCCACTTAGCCCCTCCTTTATGTCAGTTAACAGTTAACAAGTAACAATTAACAACTTTTTATTCACTGTTTACTGTTATCTGTTTCCTGTTTACTGATGTTTAACCGCGGTTTTGCTTCCGGTTGTGAGGTGATTCTTTGTTTCATTTCAGGTTCTGTTTTGCTCCAACCTTTAGTATCCAAGATTGATGAAAGTTTTTCAAGTTCGCCTTTGGTCATTTTTTTAGCTTCAGGTTCGGCTTTCTTTTTCTCTTTTTCCTTGATCACCATTAATTTAGGTAAAGGCGCATTTCTGCCCCAGGTTCTTTCTTTGGGTTTGAAAATAAATAAAATCAGGCTGCCTAAAAACTTGGGAAAAGGCTGATCTTGAACTCGGGCAACTGCCATGGTAATAAAAAAGATTGAGGTAGGAACGATTAACAATAATGCCAAGCCAAAAGGAAAAAAGCGAAACCAAATATAATCGAGCATTCCGCCAGCCAGCAAATATAAAAACTGTCTCAGCGTAAATGGGCCGATGATTTTGTCTTCCAAGTCAATTTTCTGCGGCACCCTGAATTGCATATTACTCCCTATATTCTCCTCTTTGGACCTGTCCTAATTGGGTTAAAAATCTATCCATTTTATCTCGTTCTTGCTTAAATTCCTTCTTTTGTTTTCTTGTTGGGGGTTCTGGTCCTCTCCAGTGAGGTGATTCTCCGTGAAGCATCCCATCTTCATGTTCTCGTCGGCTTTGCAATTTTTGCCTTAAAAAGGAAACATCTATTGGTTTTTCTGTGCTCAAGCCGTTCATTAATCGCATATATTGTTGGACTCGGGGAGGCGCATAAATATGTTCGTTGAAAAGAACCTTTAAGGCCTCTTCTCTATTCTCTGTTTCTCCTTCTCGTATTTTTGCTTCAACCAGTTGATCAATCCTTTGTTCTTCCCTTCCAGTTTTTACTCTATCAGGGTCAAGTAGAATCGCGGTCGGGTTATTATTTCTTCTAGCCATATGTCTTTGATATTCTTCTTGCGGAGTTTCTGTTGTGCTTTCTTTGTCGCTTTTGAATAAATATCGAACTGTAGGCAAAATTTCCTGAGCTAATTTTTCAGGTATAGCAATATCGATCTGTACATCTTCTCCTCTTTCTTCGGGCGGATGAAGTTCGATCTCCGGCTCTGGCTCAGGCGGATGAAGTTCTATTTCAGGTTCTTCTTTTGCGGTTTTAGTTGGTTCTTGTCCTGGTGTAGGTTCTTCATTGGGTTGCGTAAAACCTTCACCTGGGGCTGGACCCCCACCACGTCTTAAAAACATTTTTATCCTCGCTTTCCTTTTTGTTGTAATTCACCCCTCAGCTTAGTTAAAGTGGCTATTCTATCTAAATTTGGATTTTCCATCTTTCTTTCTTCTCCTATCATTGCGTCTAATTCTGGAATTGTTCGAGGCGTTACTTCGACACCAGCCGCGGGAGGTTTTGTTTCAGCAGGAGGCTTAGGAGAAGGGACTGCCCCTCCGCCGGTCGGCTCCCCACCACCTGTTTTTGGCGGGGCGGGTCTGGAGGGCGTTGGTTTTTCAACAGTAACAGCTTTTTCTGCTGTTGGAGCACCAGCCGCTGGCTGGCCTGGGGCCGGTGAGGCGGAAGCTGTAGCCTCGGCTTGAGAATATCTAATCAAAGGTTTTTCAACTACCTCTCTAATATTATCAACTTTTATTTGATCAGGTGGCATTCTTTTGATTTGATCTGTAATTTCTAATGTAGCTCTATCAACTAAAGATTTCCTGGCGCCTTCATCTAATCCGCTAAATCGTGGATCGGCTGATAAATAAGCTCTGATCTTGGGTTTAACCTGAATATTCATTTGATCTGGAGTCAGGGTTGCCGCAATTTGCTCTGGACTTTTATCTTTAGTTAATCCTTCGACGCCTCGAGATATTTGATTTACTTGATAATCTTGAGTTAATTTTATTCTAACTTGTTGTTGTATTGTTTTATTTGTGGCGGTTGGATTTTGTCTTATTGTTTGTCCTAAATCATTAAATGTCCTTAATTCATTTAATAATTCTCCTGGATTTTCTCTTAAAGCATCTATTTCAGTTCTTACTTTTGGACTTATTCTTCTTAAGACTTCAACGCTTTCATTAATTACAGGTCCTTCAGCCCCAGCGCCTCCAGCGGCTTCCAGTTTTTTGACTGCGGTCGCCACCTGACCCACAGTGGCTGGGTCTACTTCAATTTCTTGCTTGAGTCTGGTAATATAAGGCACAACTCTTTCAGCTTGAGCAGCAAAATTAGGTGTTCTTTCTTTGATCCCCAATGCCTCTGATTGTAGTCTTGATAAATCTTCAACACTTGTTAGAGTTGAAATTTTATCAAGACTAACGTTATAAAGTCTAGCTAACTTCTGTTCATACTTGGTTTTTTCTTTTCCTTGTAGCCTTCGCCATTCGTTAAAGTGTTCTTTTTGTTGTGCATAACTTAAACCACCACCAGGCGGTTCACCTTCAGGCGGCATAACACGTCCCGTAACGACTCCGGGTGCTGACTTTGTTATTTGTTGGGCTCTTAGATAAGTTTTTTTACCTGCTTTAAGCCAGTCAGGATCATTTTCTTCGTCTATAGGTTCTGTCTTTAAATCAACGCCAGCAAAATCTGTAAAAGCATCTTGGTAAACGTGCAATGCTCTTTCTGTGGGCGAAGTTTCTAATAAGCCTTCCATTCTTCTTCTTGCTCCAATTACTTTAGCTGACATTTGTGGATCTTTTGTTTCCCTGTTGATTTCTCCGGCTCTTTTCTTAATCTCCTCTTCAGAAAGGGCTATGTGTTTAAAACCTTCTTTTCCTAGAAAACCCTGTAGACCGCTGGGCGAGAATTTCTCAAAAGTACTTGACCAGGTATTTTCCAATATTTTGTGCTTTTCTTTCTCACCTATTAGGCCCTTCATTATTGCGCCAGAGGTACCTCCTGCTGTTCGTTCTCTTGCCCATTTCGCCTCTTGTGATGCTAATGCTTCGCTAGCAGCTAGACCGCCAGGAACCCTTTGTAATTCTCTTTTCATATCTTCAAAATAGGCTGTTCTTTGTAAAGTATTTCCAAGGCCTGCTATAAATCTTCCTGTTCCGGTATTCCTTCTTTCGCCCCAGCTTCTCATCGCGCCACCCGCGCCGACGCCTGCATATCTTAATCCCTTAAAGCCGCCTCTGGCTAACCCTTTCCACAAATTAGCCCAGCCAGCAACGATTTTATCACCCAACATATATGGGATATAAATCGCCAAACAAAATAGAACTATACCGAAAAACCACTGTCCGAAAGCCTTGGCACTTCCCGTTAATGTTGCGCTTGTAGCCGAGTACGTTATTTCAGCTAGCCTTATAAAGAAAAAGGCAATTGGCGCCATAAAACACCATTTAATAAACCAACTCCACCAAGTCTGCCAGACTTTCTGTAAAGGAGTAAAGAGCAAGCTAAAAAAAGCAATAGGTGAAACAATAACCAAAAACCAAATCAAATAAATTCGGACCGCTAACAAAAATCCCAAGATTAGAATTAGTATAGTAGGAATTCCAATAATAATCAGGACTGCAATAGCAAGAGCAAAGAGAATACCCAAGCCGATTGCTGGTACGCCCCCAACCCCTAAGGCGAATACTGCGATGACACTTCCAACTGCGCCAGCCCCTGCGCCTGCTGCGCCCAGCTCTGTGAAGCCAAATATTCCAGCAATATCCATGCCTGTTATTGCTGTCTGGGGAGGATTTGTTCCATCAAGAAAGAAACCTGCCATAATCTGAGCAAAATCGACAAAAACCCGACAAATTAAATAACTAAAATTAGCTAAGATTACCCCGACAATTATTGAGGGAAGCATTCTTTTAATGTGATAAGTTTCAATATTGAGCCTCAAGATGTTAGCCAATGCAATAATAATTAAGCCCAAAACAACAATAGCGTTAAGAAATGCTAAAACATATTTCCAAGCATCTTTTATGAAAACATGTTGGTCTAATTGTTGAGCTAGAGTTAAGGCTGAAGCTTTTTGGGGAGAGAAAATTAAAAATAATATAATTAATATAAGGACGAAATTAATTAATAGAATTTTTCTTTTTTGATTCATTATCGATCTCCTGTGCTATTATCTTCTCAGGATTCTTCGGTTGGCGTGTCCATTGGGGGGAGTTCTTGTAGCTCATCCAATCCTGCATAATATCTCATAACATTCCAAGACCATTTAAAGAACCGTGCGCCCGCGTTCGCTATGCCGCATCCTATCTGACAAGGAATTCTTTTTGATATTGACAGAAATTCACAATCACAAAGATCGCCCTGATCCGGAATAACTACTCGTGAAGTACCTTCTTGGTCAAGATTTTCTCCGGTTGGAATCCCGCCATCTGCAGGCCTGGTCCATATAAATTGTTTTTGGAAAATAATTGAATCTCTGTAGTTGTAGTCTCTTTGCCAAGCACCGCCTTCTTGCCAGCACACAACAAACTCACCACTGTACTTAATTTCTTCTCCTGGTTGCAGTTTGAAATAAAATGTTTTAGATTGTGGTTCAAATAAGTTGGTTGCGTTTAAGGTTTCAACAATCTCGCCACCAATAACTTCTCTAATCTGTATATACGTACTATACATTTCTCTATCATTCTCATTGCGGACTTTCTGGAGGAATTCTTCGCCTCCTGCAATACTCCAAGTGATTTTGGATTTAAATTTATTAATACCAGCCGCAGGTTCTGTTTCCCCCCAGCTTATTTTTGGTACTAATCCACTCCCTCCGTCTTTGGTATAGGGACTTTGGCTGCAGGTATAGCCGGATGGTAAGCCAGGTTCTGGTGAAGGAGTCTGGACTTGTTGAGCCTGCATCGTCAAAGCCAAAACAATTATTAAAATAACACTGATAGCAATGACAGTGCTTGAAGCGATGATGATTATTTTAGTAGATTTTTTCAAAGCCCCCCCGTCGAATAAGTATAATAATTTCTTTATAAATTCTAATATACAACCTCAAATATTCCTCACAATTGAGGCTAAATTGGATTGCTTTGTTTCTATTTGTAGTATAACATAAAAATGATTCAGGTTGTCAAATTAAAGGAGGGTAATGCGCCGATCATTAGCCGTTATTGGGATAATTTTCTGTTTAATTCTTAGCACTTCTTTTTCAATACAGTCAACGAACGCCAATCAGGAAATTGAAGAGGAAAAATCTCAAGCCGAAAAAGAACTCGAAGAATTAAAAGCAGACAGGGGAGTTCACGAAAGCCAAATCTCAGATCTGGAGACAAAATTTTTAAACCTTGACACCCAAATCCGCGACATTATCAGCCAGCAAGAAAAAGTCGAAAAAGACATCCAAACAATCAACAAAAAAGTCGCCAAACTCAAGGCCCTAACTCCCGAGCTCTTAGAGCAAAGAGAGGGGCTACTTTCAGAACTATATATAATTTCAGACGACAAATTATTCTATCTCACTTATTTTATTTCAGCTGACCGATTTTTTGATTTATTAAAGGGAAAAGACGAGACCCAAATTGTAATGGAAGAAAAAATCAGAAAAATCGGTTTAATCGATCAAGTTTTAGAATTAATCACCAAAAGAGAAAAATTATATGATAAAAAAATTACTGACTTAAAATCTCAAAAGCAAGAATTAACTGGCAGAATAGTTTTAATTCATATGGAACTTCAAAAACAACAGAAAAGTTTAGAGAGTATAGATTTGAGGTCGATAAGTTTGCAGCAGTACTTATTATCTCTTGGAAAAATGAATGTGTTATTGGAGCGCGATTTTGTTGGCTGGAATAGAGCCGAAGGAGATTCTTTTGTTTTTGTCGGAGGCGGAACCGAGCATGGAATTGGAATGAGTCAACACGGCGCTGCCGGATTGGCCAGATTAGGCAAAAATTATCAGGAAATTTTAGGCCATTATTATCAGAATACAAAAATAGGTCAGCGTGATACGAGCGGAGTTAATGTGCGAATTGGCATTGTTTTAGGCGGGGCTGGCGGAAAGATTTATGCCAGAGGCGGTTCTGCCCATATGGCTGGAATAATAATCGGGCAAGATGATTTTGTTCAAGTGTCTCCGGCGATCGGCCACGCTATTATTAGACCAGATTCTCCGGCTACTTATTTTGAAGTTGATTATAAGACTTCAGGGTATAACCAATATTATGGTTTTATTGAGGTTAAAAATGTTGGCGGTTCATTATTTACGATTAATCATATTAATATAGAACAATATTTAAAGGGTGTGGTGCCAGCTGAAATGCCGCGTTCTTGGCCCTTGGAAGCTTTGAAAACTCAGGCGGTCGCTGCCCGCGCCTATGCCTTGCGCCAAATTAAACCCGAGGCGATTTTTGATATGGATGATACGACTCGCTTTCAAGTTTATTTAGGTAAAAAATATCAATTTGCCGCGACTGACAAAGCAGTAGATGAAACTGCCGGCCAAGTAGTGATGTATGGTTCTGAGATTATCCCTTGTTATTATCATTCTACTTCTGGCGGTTACACAGAAAATAATGAAAATGTTTGGGGCGGTCGGCCGCGGCCATATTTGAGGGGAGTGCCCAGTCCTTGGGAGGAAAATTCTCCTTGGTGGTCGTGGCAGAGCAAAACATTTTCCCGTCAGGAATTGTCTGAAATTTTAGGCCGCGATGAGAGAACCAATATTGGATTATTACAAAAAATTGAGATTATAAATCGGGGAATTTCTGGTCGGGTAATCGCCGTAAAATTGTCAGGTTCTGAAGGACAAAAAATAATCACCGGCCAAACCCTGCGCCGAGTGATCAATTTAAATATTGCCGTTTTTGAGCCACCAATCCGAAGCATTTTGTTTGGAATTAGAAATCCATAAAAATCCAAATGACAAAATCCAAATTACAAATAAAATCCAAAGCTCAAATTCTTAAAGTTTTAAACATTTAATCATTTGGCATTCATTTGAACTTTGAGCTTTGACATTTGAGTTTATTTTAACTCCTCGGCTTTATCAGAGTACTCTTTGGATTTTTCTAAATCATCTTTAGCATCATAGGCGGTGGCTAGCAATTCATAGGTTAAAGGATAAATTGGGTCTAATGCCAAGGCTGATTGCAAGGCCTCTATAGCCTGATCATATTTTTTGAGCTCTAAATAACTATAGCCCAAAAATACCCAAGCATCTCGATAATCTGGAAAGTCTGAGCATACTTCTTTTAAAATCGGCAGCGCCAGCTGTGCTGAATCTGTTTGATTTAACATTTGGGCAAAAATTACTTTTTGGCTGGCTGGATTGGCTGTTTTTATAATTTTGTCACAAGCTGATTTCATCATCGCCGCGTTTTCATCTGAGCTTTTGCCAAAATAAGTCTCAGCTTTTTGCCATTCTTGCTCCCAAGCCCAATAGATTCCCGACCAATAATCAGAATCCGCCTCCTCAAAAGCCTTTTTGGCTTTCTCCTGTTTGTTTTCAACTAAATATATTTGACCTAATAAAATGTTTAGTTCAACTTTAGCATCAGCTGCAGAAATTTTATCCAAGCCCTGTCTTAAGGTAAAAATCGCTTCAACTGGCTCATCTTGCTGCCAATACAAATTAGCCAAAGCCAAATAATAATTTTTGTTTTGTGAGTCTAATTTGACAGCTTTCTTATAATAGGCGAAAGCTGCCTGATAATTTTCTGAATTTTCATAAGCCTGAGCCGCCTTGAAAGCGATTTCCGCATTTCCGGGCGAGAGAATCCGTGCTTTTCGAAATTCTAAAGCTGCTTTTCCATATTCGTTTTGATTAATTAGTTCATCGCCAATTTTGGCATAAGTGGCAGCCAAATTTAGTCGATAGGGCTTAGTAATAAAATAAACAGCTACCAAGAATATAATGATGCTTATAACAATTAAAAGTTTTTTATATTTCACGCATCCCCCCCCCTTAGGTTATAGCTTCTGGGTGCTAGCTTCTAGTTAATTTTTCTAGAACCTAGAACCTGAAACCTAGAACCTATATTTGGCCAGTCTGAAATAATTAATGGTTTTTCAAAACCTAATGTTTGCCAGATTTCTTCAGTGACAAATGGCATAAATGGATGAAGAAGTTTTAAAGATTGGCTGAGCACGTAGAACAAAATCTGTTGGGTATTTTCTTTGAATTTTTCATCTTTCAGTTGTTTTTTTGATTCTTCAAGATAAATATCACAAAATTCGTGCCAGAAGAAATGGTATAAGTCTTGAGCCGCGCGTCCAAAGTTATATTTTTCAATATTTAAGTTGACAGAGCCAACTAACTGATTAAGCTGATTAAGAATTTTTTTATCTGCCGCAGTTTTCGGCTCAGGCTGTTGTTTGTTGTTACTTGTTAACTGTTTATTGTTTTTTAAATTCATCATCACAAATCTCGTTGCATTCCAGATTTTATTAGCAAAGTTTCTGGCAGCCAATATCGTGTCTTCTTTAAACCTCAAATCTTGCAAACCGGTTAAATGCCAGGCAATGCCAAAACGAGTCGCATCCGCACCATATTGTTCGATTAATTCCAAAGGATCAACGCCCGTGCCCAAAGATTTTGACATTCTTTTGCCAGCTGTTGTAAGAACAGTCGGATGAATATAGACGTCTTTGAAGGGAATTTTGTCCGTAAATTCTAAGCCTGAAAATACCATCCTAGCAACCCAGAGGAAAATAATATCGCGGGCCGTAGATAACACATTAGTCGGATAAAAATACTCTAAATCAGAGGGTTTACCATCCGAAGCCTTGGCAGAGGAGGGCCAGCCAAAAACTGCAAATGGCCACAAAGCTGAGGAAAACCAAGTATCTAAAACATCTTCCTCGCCTTTAATCGGAATCTTATGTCCCCACCATAATTGCCTTGAAATGCACCAATCTTCAATATTTTCCAGCCAATCTAAATAAACTTTTTTCCAGCGCCCAGGATGGAATTTAATCTCACCCTTTTTCACCACTTCTATAGCTGGCTTTGCCAATTCTGACATTTTCAAAAACCATTGTTTAGAAGGCAAAGGCTCAATCGAGGCGCCACAACGATCACAAGTAGCTAAATTATTTTTAATATCTTCGGTTTTTTCTAAAAGACGATTCTTTTTTAACCAATCAATAACTTTTTCCCGGGCTTCAACAACTGTTAGCCCCTGATAATCTTTGCCAGCTTTAGCTGTCATTTTACCCTTTTCTGAGATCACCTTAATTTTTTCCAAATTATTTTTATCAGCAATTTTCTCATCTATTTGAGAATGTGCTGGGGTAACACCAACTGCGCCGGTGCCAAATTTGGGATCAACCTCATTAGAGGCAACAATTTTAATCTTTCTTTTTAAGCCCGCTCGCAACGCCTTCGCGTAGCGATGGCGGGCGCGGCCAGCAAAATCAATATCATAAACTTTTCCAATATATTTTTTGTAGCGTTTATCTTTAGGATTCACGGCCACACCCGTATCACCAAGCTTTGTTTCTGGCCGAGTAGTGGCGATAGTAATCGGGAAGTTTTTGTCATATTTGAAATAATACAGCTTTGCCTTTTGCTCGACATATTTTACTTCCAGATCAGAAATCGAGCTTTCGCAACGCGGGCACCAATTAACCACCCGAGTACCGCGATAAATCCAACCTTTATCATAATAATGCTTGAAGGCTTCATTGACTGCTTCGGAATAACTTTCATCTAAAGTGAATCTTTCTCGGCTCCAGTCACAAGAGCAGCCCAAGGTTTTTAGCTGATTATCGATTCGTTTTTGGTATTTGTCTTTCCATTTCCAGATTTCTTTTTCAAATTTTTCTCGACCCAAATCAAAGCGAGTTTTACCAAGTTTGGCTAATTTTTGCTCTACTTTATTTTGGGTGGCAATTCCAGCATGATCTGTGCCAGGTTGATATAGGGCGGCTTTGCCTTGCATTCTTTGCCAGCGGATTAGAATGTCAATTATTGTGTTGTTCAAAGCATGACCCATATGGAGTGAGCCAGTGACATTAGGCGGAGGGATAACAATTGTATAAGGTTTTTTGCCTTTTTCAATTTCAGGTTTAAAATAGCCACCTTTTTCCCAAAAAGAATAAATTTTTTCTTCCACTTGGTTCGGATTGTATTGTTTTGATAATTCTTTCATTTGTTTTTATTGTATCTTTTTTTGCCCTTTATCTCAATTCTAAATCAGATTGGGCTTGGATTTTTGACCAATTTTGTTTTTCTCTTTTTGCAAAGCGGAAAAGACCGGCCACAGCAATCATTGCCGCATTATCAGTGCAGAGTTTTTTTGGAGGAACAGAAAAATTAGGTTTGAGTTTTGAGACAGAGGTTTGAGATTTTAATTCCTTTCTGAGCAGAGAATTGGCGGCGACTCCGCCAGAAAGCATAACGGTTTTAACTTTGTAAATTTTAGCTGCTCTTAAGGTTTTAGCCACCAAAACATCTACAACTGCATTTTGAAACTCGGCCGCGATTTGGGCTTTATTTTCTTCTACCTTTTTAGGCCCTATTTTTTTAGTTATTCTCAGCACCGCAGTTTTTAAGCCCGAAAAAGAAAAATCAAAATCTTCAGAATCTATCATTGGCCGCGGCAATTCAATTTTAGGTTCTAGGTTCTGGGTTCTAGGTTTCGGGTTTCGGATTTGCGAAGCGATAGCTTCGATTGCTGGTCCTCCGGGGTAGGGCAATCTCAAAAGCTGGGAGACCTTATCAAAGGCTTCGCCCGCCGCATCGTCTCTTGTTTGACCAATCGTTTGGTATTTGCAGTGATCTTTCATTAAAATTAGAGAAGTATGGCCGCCGGAAACAATTAAACACAATGCAGGAAATTCGATCTTTTTTTTCTCGCCAACGAAGTTAGCGTATATATGAGCTTCAAGATGATTAATTCCTAAAATGGGTTTTTTCAGAGAATAAGCCAAAGTCCGGGCAGTTTCTACCCCAACCAAAAGCGAACCAATTAAGCCGGGTCCTATAGTAACTGCGATTGCATTAATATTATCAAAATCAGCGCCGGCCTCATCCAAAGCCGCCCCAATGGCTGGCAAGATATTTTCCAAATGAGCTCTGGAAGCTAACTCCGGATAAACCCCACCATATTTTCGATGTAAATCAATCTGTGATGCGACGATATTAGAAAGAATCTTTAGCCTAGAACCTAGAACCTGAAACCCAGAACCTGTTTTAGCCTCAACAACAGCCGCCGCGGTTTCATCACAAGAAGTCTCAATTCCTAAAATTTTCATCATACCTTTCTATTCATATCTATTTTACTCGCTTCCTATTCCAAATTCAACGCTAAAATGGTAAAATTACATAAAGAATCGTAACGAGGAAGAATGGAAATTATCAAAGCCAAAACTAAAGATAAAAACAAGTGGAATAATTTCGTTAAAAAGTCGAAATATGGCTCTTTTTTGCAATCTTGGGAATGGGGTGAATTTCAAAAAAGTCTGGGCCACCAGATTTGGCGCTTTGTCATTATAGATAGAAATAAAATCATCGCCACAGCTTTAATTGTCAAACACGATTTGTTCAAAAGCTATTCTTATCTATATTGCCCCCGAGGCCCTGTTTTAGGAATTCAAAATTGGGATTTGCAGATCGGTCAGAATTTATCTGTTGAAATTGCCAAAATCGCCCAAGCCGAAAAAACGATATTTTTGCGATTAGAGCCGAAATCAAGCTTAGATTCTGGATTAAAAATTCCTTCCCAGTTCAAGCCAGCCGGCCAAGTCCAGCCTGCTAAAACCCTGATTTTAAATTTAGAAAAATCAGAAGAAAAATTATTAGCCCAAATGCATCATAAGACTCGTTACAATATCAGATTAGCCAAGAAAAAGGGCGTCAAAGTCAGGATTTCAGATGGCAGCGGGGAGGATATTGAAATTTTCTATCAGCTGCTTTCAGAGACTGCCAAGAGAAATAAAATCAAAATTTTCCCTAAAGAACATTATTTGAAGCTGGTTAAGATTTTGGGTCAGGAGGACATAGTAAAGTTATTTTTAGCTGAATATGAAAAAAAGCCAATTGCCGCGATTATTGTTTCGTTTTTTGGTCCTGAGGCAGCATATTTGCATGGCGCCAGCCAGCATCAATTAAGAAATTTAATGGCTCCGCACCTATTGCAATGGGAGGCGATCAGGGCCGCTAAAAAATCAGGCTGTAGCCAATACGATTTTTGGGGCATCGCTCCTGTCGATCAACCCCGGCACAAATGGGCCGGTATCACCCGTTTTAAAAAAGGCTTTTCTGGCCAAGAGCAAAATTATATTGGTTGCTTAGATTTAGTATATCTGCCATTTTGGTATCCTTTTTATAAAATTGCCAGCCAGATCAAGGGGAGGGTCTAATGTCTGGAGTAAAATCTCAATTGAAAAAAATATTGCCTGAAAGTACGTTCCTTTTTTATCATAAATTGCAAGCGATTTTCGCCTGTATTAGATTTGGATTTCCAGCTAAGAAAATGACCATCATTGGCGTCACCGGCACTAATGGCAAAACCACGGTTGTCAATTTAATCAGCTCAGTTTTGCAGACCGCCGGCTACAAAACCGCCCATATCAGCACGATTAATTTTAGAATTGGAAATAAAATCTGGCCAAATACAACCAAAATGACCACCATTTCTCCTTTTCTGCTCCAGGAATTTTTAGCCAAAGCTCTAAAAAGCGGTTGCCAATACGCGGTGATCGAAACCACTTCCCACGCCGTAGTCCAAAACCGCATTTGGGGTATTCCTTATGACGTGGCTGTTTTAACCAACGTCACTCACGAGCATTTGGATTATCACAAAAATATGACTGAATATAAAAAAGCCAAAGGAAGGCTCTTTGCTGGTTTGGCAAAATCGCAAAGAAAACCAGGGGTGAAAAAAGTCTCGGTTGTTAATAAAGACGATCCCAGCTTTAAATATTTTTATCGTTTTCCCACTGATATTAAATTTTCTTATCGAGTCTCGGGTTCTCCGACTGACAAAAATGAAATTCTTGCCCGCCGGGTTTTTTCTGATATTTCGAGCAGCAAATTTGAAGTCGAAACTTCCTATGGCAACTTGGAAATCAAATTAGCTTTGCCCGGCACTTTTAATGTTTCTAATTGCTTGGCGGCAATTTGCGTTGGCCTTTCCCAAAATGTTGATTTGAAAAATATCAAAAAAGGCATTGAGGGTGTTAAACAAATTCCCGGCCGAATGGAGCAGATTGATGAAGGTCAGGATTTTGGTGTGATAGTAGATTATGCTCATACACCAGATGCGTTGCAAAAAATTTATCAAACTGTAAAACCTTTGGTGCGGGGAAGAATTATTTCAATTTTAGGCGCAGCAGGCGATCGAGATAAATCAAAAAGGCCGATTATGGGGGCTTTGGCTGGCCAGTGGACTGATTTGGTAATTATCACAAATGAAGATCCTTATAGCGAAGACCCCAAAGATATTATTAATCAAGTGGCCTCAGGCGTGCCAAAAGGTAAAAAGGGCGATGACTTGAAATTAGGCAGAGATTATTTTAAAATATTAGATAGAAGAGAAGCGATTCAAACAGCTTTCCAAAGAGCCGGACGAGGTGATTTGGTGGTGATTACTGGAAAGGGCGCAGAATTGTTTATGATAGTTGGCGATGAAAAAATCACCTGGGATGAAAGGGGGATTGTCCGAGAGGAATTAAGAAAATACTTAAGAAAGGAGTGAGATGAATGGAAGTGCGTTCTGATAAGCCCCCCGATTCAGAAACAATGACAGTCGCGGATCGAATAGAAGAAATAAAAGGAGACATTGACCGCTGTGATCCTCTGCAGCAACTTCCTGGCCAAAGAGAAAGACGGTCTAAATTAGAGGCTGAACTTGCCAAATTGCGATCTCGAAAACGCACAGCACTATGGCTGAAAGGAGATGAATGCAGTGAAAGTACTTAAGGTAGTTATCACGAGGGCTAATCAGCGCCGAACCCCACCTGGCCGGCAGATAGATTCAAAGAAGACTATGGCAGCTGCCCGTGCAGTCACCGAGGCCGCAGGTCCATTTCTCCGCAGATTAAATGAATGGAGAGTACATTCTCTTGAACAAGCTCGCAGCCGTTTCATCCCCTGCAACCCATGCGGAGTTTAACGCCAAGGGCGGCGTTGCCACCATTTTTCTTACGCTCGTCTGAGTAATTGTGAAAATTTCTCCCCCCCAGTGATTTTTTCACTCGCTTAGACGAGCTTTTTTTGATAAAATATAGTAAAGGAGAGCAAAATGGCGAAAAAGAAAAAATTAGTCTTAGTAGATACGCCGGCGATCATTCACCGCGCCTTTCATGCTTTGCCGCATTTGAGCACCAAGAAAGGTGAACCAGTCAACGCAGTTTATGGTTTTTGTATGATTTTTTTGAATATGTTAAAAGAGCTCAAGCCAAATTTGGTGGTTACTACTTTTGATTCCCCCAAACCAACCTTTCGGCATAAAATGTACAAAGAATACAAAGGCAAAAGAGTTAAAGCCCCTCAAGAACTCTATGATCAAATTCCCAAAATCAAAGAGATTATCAGAGCTTTAAATATCCCCATTTTTGAAAAAGCAGGTTATGAAGCAGATGACCTAATTGGCGCGATTGATAAAAAAGCCAAAGACCAGGTTGATGAAATTATTATTGTCACCGGCGATCTTGACACCCTCCAATTAGTTGATGAAAAAACTAAGGTCTATACTATGAAACGCGGCCTGACTGACACGGTGATTTATGATCAGGCAGCGGTCAAAAATCGATATGGCTTAAAACCGGAGCAATTACTCGATTTTAAAGGTTTGCGCGGTGATCCTTCTGATAATATTCCTGGTATCCATGGCATTGGCGAAAAAACTGCCGCTGACCTGATTTTAAAATATGGCTCGATTAAGGAGATTTATAAAAATCTTGATAAATTAACGCCCCGCTTACAAAAGCTGCTCAAAGGCAAAAAAGACAAAGCAGAACTGGCTAAAAAATTAGTCACCATCAAAACCGAGTTGCCGATCAAATTTAAATTACAAAAATGTGCCCTTCATGATTTTGATCGAACAAAAGTGGTTAAAATATTTCAGGAGTTGGAATTTAAAAGTCTGTTGCCGAAATTGCCAACGCCGGCCGAAACTACTCAAAAAAGTTTGTTTGCCAGAAAAATCAAAAGCGATTATCAGATTGTTGAATCTGAAAAACAGCTCGAAAAACTCATCAGTCAGTTGAAAAAATCCAAAGGCTTTGTTGTCGATATTGAAACCGACCAGTTGGATGCGGTAATTGGAAAGCTAATTGGCCTCTCTTTTAGCTTCAAGCCGAAGCAGGCTTTCTACCTCCCCCTAGCAGATGATAGCGAAGCCAAGTCCCAACTCAAAAAATTAAAAGCCGTTCTCCAAGATCCCAAAATTCCCAAATACGGCCACAACTTAAAATATGATTATATGATTTTAAAAAGATATGATGTGGAATTGGCGCCAATCGCTTTTGACACAATGATCGCTTCTTATTTGCTGAATCCCCAAACTCGAGCCCACAAATTAGATCAAGTTGCTTTTGTGGAATTGGGTTATGAGATGATCCCGATTACAGAACTAATCGGTTCAGGTAAAAATCAAAAATCACTCAGCCAAGTGCCAATAGAAAAAGTCGCCCAATATTCTTGTGAAGACTCAGATATTAGCCTGAGATTGGTTAAACGTTTTGCACCCAGAATTAAAAAACAAAAACTCAATCAGCTTTTTTATCAAATCGAAATGCCCTTGGTCAAAGTTTTAGCTGATATGGAATTGGTAGGCATAAAATTAGATAGTGCCCATTTGGCAAAATTGTCCAAAAAAGTAGATCAGAGGATCGGCAGCCTAAAACAAGAGATTTTTAGATTGGCTGGTTCAAAATTTAATATTAGCTCTACCCAGCAGCTTTCGAAAATATTATTTGAGAAATTAAAAATTTCTGACGGAGGGATAAAACGAACCAAAACCGGCCGTTCCACCGCCGCCTCTGAGCTGGAAAAATTAAAGGGCAAACACAAGATTATTGAACAAATCCGCGAATACCGCGAACTAACCAAATTAAAAAATACTTATTTAGATGCTTTGCCCAGATTGGTTAATCCAAAAACCGGTCGTTTGCACACAAGCCTCAATCAAACCATCACCGCTACAGGTCGTTTGTCTTCTTCTAATCCTAATTTACAAAATATCCCGGCGCGAACCGAATTAGGCGAGGAGATCAGAAAATCATTTGTTACCGACTCGGGTTGTAATTTAATCTCTGCTGATTATTCTCAAATTGAATTGCGGATTGCCGCATCGTTGGCTAAAGATAAAAAAATGATTCAAGCTTTTAAAAATGATGAGGATATTCACGCCGCCACCGCGGCAGAGATTTTTGGTGTCTCAGATGCCAAAGTCACTCCGCAAATGAGAAGGGTAGCCAAAACGGTAAATTTTGGCGTTTTGTATGGTATGAGTCCTTATGGCTTGGCTCAAAGTTTGAGTATAGAACAGGAAAAAGCTGGGGCATTTATCAAAAAATACTTTTCTGTGTATTCGGGCGTGAGAGATTATATCGCCGACATTATTGCTGAGACTCGTAAAAAAGGCTATGTAGAGACTTTGTCTGGTCGGCGTCGATATCTGCCTGAAATTAATTCAGGCATGTCCCAGGTGAGAAGGGCAGCAGAAAGAATGGCGATTAATATGCCAGCTCAGGGGACTGCGGCTGAAATTATGAAATTGGCAATGATTGCCGTGGCTGATTATTTAGAAAAAACCAAAGCCAAAGATCAATTGCTTTTGCAGGTTCATGATGAATTGGTTTTTGAGGTGCCCAAAGCTGATGTTGAAAAAACCGCTGCCAAAATCAAAAATATCATGGAGGGGGTATTTAAATTAGCAGTTCCTCTGAAAGTTCATATTAAAGTTGGTAAAAATTGGAAAGAGATGGAAAAAATATAAAAAAAAGAGCTGAGGAGTTTTTTGAATTCTCCCCAGCCGGGGCAAGAGATGGTTTTTCTTGGTATGAACTTTTCTCCTTTACTTACCCTAAACGGGAAGCAATGGTGGCAATGAGAGAGACCATCAAGTAGATAACCACAGATTGTCCGAGAAGGGCTTTTACGGGTAAACCGTTCATTTTGCAGACAACTCCCCCCATTATTCCTATCAGCCCAACAAGACCAAGTAAGAATTGAGCTATCGACATAGCAATCATCTCCTTTCATGTCTAACTCTTGAGAAGCAGCTTAATTCTTCAAGTTTGACTTCCCGGGTTTCCTATATGTTGGTAGGTAGAAAAGGAAGGTTACTAGTATACCTGTTAGTATAGCCCCTGCGGCTAATCCGAGATAATATCTTGCCTCAAAGAAAGAAAGGAATCCGCACATCCCCAGTAAGCTACAGATCAATCCTATCGATGCACCAAAGCCTATTAGGATTCGAGCTGCCAAGTTCTGAAATATTAGCACATCAACCACCTCCTTTTATTGAGTTGTGTGGGTACGTTGTTTAGTATATATTAGCAATTAAGAATAAAAGAGTCAAACAATAAAATGCTTTATCTGATTTTTGGCAAAGACAATTTTAGAGTCCAAGAAAAATTAGCCCAAATCCGGGGAAAATTTATTAAAAAGACCGGTTCTGATTTGAATATTATAGAATTTGATGAGAAAGCCCAAATCGAACAAATCAAAAACGCTTTCCAATTCGGCGGCCTATTAGCTGAACAAAAACTTATCATTTTTAAGAATTTTTCAACCATTGCTCCGGCTGCCATTCAAAAAGAATTGGCTAAATTATTAAATAAAATTCCAAAAGCGGTTCATTTAGTTTTTATCGAAGGAGAATTAAAATCCAATTCGCTTGTTAGAAAAATAAAAACCCAAGGCAAAGCATGGCAATTTGAACTCTTATCCTATTATGAATTATTAAATTGGATAAAAAAAAGAGTTGAAGATAAAAAACGGCGCATTGATCCCGAAGCCGTCAAGACCTTGGCTTTTTACATAGGCAACAACTTAGCCAGAACCGACAACGAAATCGAAAAACTAATCACCTACAAGGGCCAAAAAACGATTATGGCCGAAGATGTCAGATTATTAGTCAAGCCAGAATTTTCCCCCGGTATTTTTAAACTAATCGACAATATCGCTGCCAAAGACCTCAAAAAAAGCCAAAACATTTTACAGCAATTGCTGGACGCTGGCGAAAATCCACTCTATATTCATTCTATGATTGTTTATCAATTTCGAAATTTGATTATAATCAAATCCTTGTCAAATTTAGGCTCAGCTGAGATTCGAAAAAAGACCAAACTGCATCCTTTTGTTATCCAAAAAAGCCAGCAACAGATCAGAAATTTTTCTTTTGAAAATTTAAAAAGAATTTATGCCAAATTGCTCGATGGCGAGATTGCTATCAAAACCGGTAAGATTGAGCCAAGATTGGCTTTAGAGCTGCTTGTTACAGCTTTGCTGGGATGATAGAATAAAATAGGTTCTAGGTTTCAGGTTCTAGGTTCTAGAAAAACTAGAAGCCAGCACCTCGAAGCTAGAACCTAATTCCAAAAGGAGGAAGGTGTTTTATCAATTAAAAAAATATTTTTTATTTTTCATTTTTTTGATTTTTGTTTTGGGGATCGGCACTGTTCCAGCTTCAGCTCAAAAAATGCCAGTGCCAGTCTCGGTAGCTAATTTAGATATTTTTGCCCAAGTCGATGAGCAGGGTCAATTATCAATTTCTGAACTTTTTACATTTTCAGAGAAACCATCGGGAATATTTTCTTGGCAAATTAATACGGAAAAAATTTCCGATCTCAAGATTATCAGAGCAGGGCAGCAATTATCAAAGTCGGCTTATCAGGTGAAAAAGTCTCAGGGGCAGACAAAAATTTTAGGTCTTTCCAGTTTGGCTGCAGAAGAAATCTGGCGAGTAGAGTATAGCCAAAATGGTCAATTTGTGCCCAAAAAAGACAGTCTTGAATTTCGCTTCCAGCCGATAAAAAATTCCGGCCTTTCCATTTCCCACTTGAATGTTTCTATTAGTTTTCCAAAAAACTTAAATTCCCAAAAAACCAGCCAAAATCTTTATGCTATTCATGGCGTAGAAAATCCCCAATTTTCTTTTTCTGGCAACACCCTTTTTTATAAGGGCGATAATTTTTCTCCTTATAGTAGCTTTGTCTGCGTGGCTGATTTAGAAAAAGATATTGTTCAAGTTGGGCTGGGCACTAGAATTTTGGCTGTTTTAGACTTAACTGGTTGGGATTTTTGGTTAGCGATTGCAGTTAGTCTGCCATTGATCACTTTTGTCATTCTTTTTATTATGATTTGGCTAAAACGAAAGAGAGAAAATATCAGAGTGCCTCAAAAATCAATATCTGTACCTCCAAGTAAAATGGATCCTATTCTGGTCGACGCTCTATTTAGACAAAAAATCGGACCCGGAGGGTTAGCTGCTGAAATTTTAGATTTAGCTTTGAGAGGATATCTTGTCATCTCAGAAAAACCTTCAGGATATAGTTTGGGGGAAAGGAAACCTTTAGCCGATTTAAAATCTTATGATAGAGCTTTAACTGACGAATTATTAAAAGGCCATTTAAAAGAGACTTTAACCAGTTTTAAAGAACAGCCCCAAAAAGAATTATTTTCTGAAGCGGTAGCCAAGATTTATAATCAGGCTTATAATGAGATTGCTCGCTTGGGTTATTTCGTTATTAATCCTAAAATCGTTGCTTTAAAGTACAAAATATTTGGGATTATTTTCTTTTTTCTTTCAGTTATGGCTTTTTTTATAGCCCCCCGTTTTACAGATCCACCATATATTGTTTTTGCTTTCTTTGGTGCCGCTTTAGCTTCTTTTATTATTGTAGGAATAGCCGGTTCTATGCCCCGTAGGACAAAAAAAGGACAATCAACCTTAGAAGACTGGTTGGCCTTTCGAAAATATTTAATTGAATATCCAGAAAAAGTTGGCTATTCTGAAATTTATCAAGAGGCATTTGTTCTTTTTTTACCTTGGGCGATTGCTTTAGATTGCGAAAAAGAGTGGGCAGATCATTTTACCAAAGTTCCTTTCCGGCTTCCTGATTGGTATTTATCATATTCTACAATTTCAGATCTGCCTCAATTTACCAAAAGATTTTATCCTTTAGTTGAGACAATAACTAAAACAATTCTCGCCCTAAAAGAACCTATTTTGTGAGAATTGTGTGAGCCCAACGAGAGAATCTTAGGGTTTTTTATTTCACGCCAGTGTAATAATTTGGGAGTTCAATGGCGCCTATTTGTGAGAACGGAAATATTATATAGCTAATTTTGCCAATTAAGTACTCTTTGGGCAAAGTGCCCCAAACACGGGAATCATTACTGTTGAGGCGATTGTCGCCCAAAACGAAAAATTCTCCATTTTTTAGAGTCCATTTGTCTTGAGCTGAGAGCTGCGAAGTAGGCAAATCTTTGGGTAAATATCCTTCCATTAATTTTTTGCCATCAATATATATCCCTTCGTCTTTGACTTCGACAGTTTCGCCAGGCAAGCCAATGATTCTTTTGATATATTTCTCCTCGAGCTCGCCCGGAAATTTAAAGACTATCACGTCGCCCCTTTTGGGCTGGTCCAATATTATATTTAATTTGTTAACCAAAAGATATTCCCTCTCATAAAAATTTGGCTCCATACTTGAGCCAGAAACTGTAAAAATACTGGCGACAAAAAGATAGACCAGATAAATTACCATCGCCAATATAATGACTATTTTGCCGAGATCAAAGACGCGAGCTGTCCAGACAAAGAATTTACTTTTTGCCTTTCTTTCCACTTCCCTCCTTTTTGATTTTCTTCTGAGTCTTTTTCTTGGGTTTGGATTTTTTCGCCTTAACTTTTTTCGCTTTAACCGATTTTTTACCCTTAGTTCTCTTTGGCAATTCCAATTTTAGGGCGACTAATTTTTTCTGCAGCTTAGATTTAATTCGGCCAGCCTTATTTTTATGAATAATATTATTTTTGGCCGCCTTGTCTACTAAAATAATCACCTCTTTGACTTTTTCAGGGGCGTTTTTTTTCTTGGCTCGCAAACTCTTTTGGGCGGCAATTTTGGCCTTTCGGATTTTGCTTTTGACTTTAAGATTTCTAAGCCGTCTTTTTTTAGATTGCCGCAAAGCCTTTTTCGCTGATTTTATTTTTGGCATATTTACCTCCATTACTTCCTAAAGAATATCAAAAATTACTTTGAATTGCAATATTTTGGAATTATACTATAATTAAATCATCAAGGAGAGGCAGTTGCACCTTGACATTTTTGTGTCTACTGGGGCGAGGAGGAATAAATCAATGAGAATAGCAATCCTCAACCTTCAGCCGAAATCGGAGCCTGTAAATGGGTCGATAACCCAGATGCGATAGTGTTATCAGGATTAACTGAGAAGATTATTAGATCGTTACAAGAAGACGGATATCTTTAGTCTCACTAATCTATTCCCAAGGAGGCGATGAGAGATGAGAATACTTGGAGAATGCCCAAATTGTCAATCCCAGGATTCAATATATGAATTCAAAGCGCCTGATGACAAGTTTTCTGTAAGATGTGATAATTGCAGAGAGACTTGGGATGAGTCTTTTAAATTGTGCAGAGAAGAAGGGAAAAAAGGCAACTTATTGATTCCAGTTCGGGTTGATATTGATCATCATTTTGTGAAACTTAGAGTGTCCCTTTCATTGTCTGAAATTCCATTTTCTCGTTTGATCATTCAGATCCTTAATGCCGCCTTAATGCAAAGATTCGATTTAGGAGTTTGCCTTGCTACAGAAGGTGGTGTTCAGGGTTCAGTGGATACAAAAGGTTGCCCAAGATGGTGGGTGGAGCTTAGGAATGATTATGATAGCATTGGACTTTGGGTTGACATCGATTATCAGACAGCTATTCACTCGACATTACAATTCGTTCTAGATTGGTATGCTCAATTGTTAACTATTCTTTTCGAAGATGAATTGATTATTGATGGACATAATTTTGGTTGGGGAGCAATTCTTAAACTTAATGAAGAAGAATTACCAAAAGCGTTTCAAATCCTTTCCCTCGCTTTATACAAAAAAACTGGTAGTCGCGGATTTGCCGCCAAAGTACTTGAGAGGCTCGAAAGAGAGCTTAGGGATCCACTTGGTGCTCCTTATCTTGCTGGTTTGACAGCTGAAGATATCAACAGATTTTTTGTAGAGCCACCTCTTGGCTAACATTGTTCCAAATGGCCGTGATCGGTTTTTATCAAAAAGCCACCACGGCCCTTTTTATTTGACAAGAATATTTTATTTTGCTATATTTAAAAATCAATAATATTTGGAAAAAAATGGAATTAACATCAAAACAACAAACAACTGAATTGATTAAAAAAAGCCAGAATATTTTGCTTTTAAGCCCACAAGCAGACGGAGACAGTATCGGGGCCGAGATCGCTCTTTTTTTAATCTTAAAGAAAATGGGCAAAAATCCAGTTATGGTTTGTTCGGAAGATATCCCTTTTATTTTATCATTTTTGCCCCAGACCTCGGAAATCCAAAAGGACCTTTCCATATTACGCGATTTTGTCATTTCCTTGGACTGTAGTCAGGCTGAAATTGCCAAATTAGGTTATAAAATAGAGGGTGATAAATTAAATATTATGATCACTCCTCAAACAGGTAGCTTTTCCGCCAAAGATATTACAACCAATCAGGGGGCGGCCAAATTCGATTTAATTATTATTTTAGACACGGCAGATTTAGATATGTTAGGTTCTTTATATGATGACAACGCTGAGATATTTTACAAAACCCCGGTGATTAACATTGATCATCATGTTTCAAATGACTATTATGGCAAAGTTAATTTAGTTGATTTGACTGCCACTTCAACTTGCGAAATTTTAGTTTCGATTGTTGAAGCCTTGGGAGAGGAAAAATCTTTAATAGATGAAGATATTGCCACCGTTCTTTTGACAGGCATAATTTGCGATACTGGTAGTTTTCAAAATGCCAATACCACGCCAAAATCTTTTACTGTTGCCGCCCAACTAATTGCCCAAGGCGCCCGACAGCAGGAGATAGTTAAAAATGTTTATAAAACTAAACCGCTTTCCACTTTAAGATTATGGGGTCGTTTATTAGCTCAGATTAGAGAAGACAAAGAGCATAAATTCATTTGGTCTTTAGTGACTTTAAGAGATTTAGAACAAACCGCAGCTAAAGAGAGCGAAATTTCAGGCGCAATAGACGAGCTTTTAACATCGGCTCCCTCGGCAGAAATTGTAGTTTTACTTTCAGAAAGAGAAGGTTATATTGATGGAAATATTAGGACAACTAAAGGGGTTAATGCGACAGAAATAGCAAAAATGTTTGGCGGTGGGGGGCATTCTCGAGCGGCTGGTTTTCAGCTCAAAAATACTACTTTAGCTATGGTTGAAAGAGAAGTAATCGAAAAAATTAGAGAATTCCAAAAAAAGCGTCAGGTCTAAAAATCCAAATCGATTTGATTTTTTCTTTTTTTATTATATAATAGGGGCAGTCATGAAAGGTAATAAATTAATTGAAAAATACAAAGAACATAAAGAAGATACTGGCTCGGTTGGAGTCCAGATTATCCTTTTAACTAATCAAATCTCAGAGCTGGTTACCCATTTAAAAAAGCATAAAAAAGATCAAGATTCCAGAAGAAGCCTTTTGAAGATGGTTAACAAGCGGAGAAAATTATTAAATTATTTAGCCAAAACTGATGCCAAAAAATATAAGGAAATAATCGCAGATTTAAAATTAAGAAAGTAGGAAGTTGGGGAACCCAATAGTAAGAGGACCAACTAAATTAAAACTATTTTTAGTTTAGTTGATCTTCTTACGTTCTTAGCTTCCTGAAGGAGAAGATTTATGAATTCTAAAACAAATTCAGCCCCGATGAAAAAATCCCGATCTGAATCGGGATCTCCTAATAAGAAAGGAGAAATCGGGAAAAAATTTAAAATTAAATTAGCCGAAAACGACTTAGAACTTGAAATCGGCAAAATGGCTGAATTAGCATCAGCCTCGGTAACCGCCAAATATGGAGAGACGGTTGTTTTGGCAACGGTGGTCGTTGCCCCAGAACCCAAAGAAGGGGCTGATTTTTTTCCAATGCTGGTTGATTATGAAGAGAGATGGTATGCAACTGGCAAAATATCCGGCTCGAGATTTGTTAAAAGGGAAACCAGACCCTCAGAAGAAGCGACATTGGCGGCCCGGATGATCGACCGACCATTGAGACCGCTTTTTCCCAAAGATTATCGAAATGATGTTCAAATTATTGTCACGGTTTTGTCGGCTGATTTAGAGCATGATCCAGATACAGTTTCAATTATTGCCGCCTCAACAGCTTTAATGTTAAGCCCGGCTCCTTTTGAGGGGCCAGTTGGCGCGGTGAGGGTAGGAAAAATTGACGGCAAATTAAAGATTAATCCCAAAATGAGTGAAATGGAAGATTCAGACTTGGATTTAATAGTGGCTGGAACTGGCGAAGCTGTTATAATGTTTTCAGGCAAAGCCAAAGAGATTTCTGAAGCAGATTTTTTGAAAGCCACAAAGGAGGGTTTTTCTGCTCTACAACCTATTATAGAATTACAAAAGAAAATTTGTGCCAAATTAAAAGTTTCCAAACCAGATTATGTTGCTCCCCAAAAGGAATTAGAAAAAAAGATCTCAAAATTCTTGGGCAACAAATTAGCTAAATTAGTTGCTGAAGTAGACGAAGAAAAGAAGCAAGAAGAAATATCAAAATTCGAAAAAGAAGTTTTAACTAATTTTGAGGGTGATTATAAACAAGTAGATATCAAATCAGTTTTTGAGAAAATTTTAGAAGCTGAGATTAGAAAATCGATTTTAGCAAAAGGAATTCGTCCTGACGGCCGAAAACCAGATCAAGTTCGCCCTATTTCAGTTGAAGTTGGTCTTTTACCCAGAACTCATGGCTCAGCTTTATTTAAAAGAGGTCAGACCCAAGTTTTAACAGTCACTACCTTAGGTTCACCTTCGCGGGAGCAAGTAATTGAGACTATGGAAGAAGAGGCGACAAAGAGATATATGCATCATTATAATTTTCCGCCTTTTTCAGTCGGAGAAATTAGTCCTTTGCGAGGTGCCTCGAGGCGGGAAATTGGCCATGGCGCTTTGGCAGAAAAGGCTTTGGCCACGGTCATTCCCCAAAAAGAACTTTTCCCTTATACAATTAGAGTCGCTTCTGAGGTTTTGTCATCTAATGGTTCAACCTCAATGGCAGCGGTTTGTGGTAGCAGCTTATCTCTAATGGATGCTGGCGTGCCGATTAAGGAACCTGTAGCTGGTATTGCTTTGGGATTGATTTTAGAAGGCAAAAAGCATATTCTTTTGACTGATATTATGGGCATTGAAGATTTTGCCGGTGATATGGATTTTAAGGTTGCCGGGACTAAAAATGGCATGACCGTCTTTCAAATGGATGTAAAAACTGACAAACTAAATTTTGATATAATTAACGAAGTTTTAGAACAAGGTAAAAAATCCCGTTTGGAGATTTTAGAGAAGATGAATCAGGCGATCTCAAAGCCAAGAAAGCAATTGTCAAAGTATGCTCCTACAGTGAGCGTGATCAAAATTAATCCTGACAGGATCAGAGATGTAGTTGGGCCTGGCGGAAAAGTAATTAATCAGATTATTGATCAAACATCTACCACGATTGATATTGATCCTGATGGTACAGTAACCATTTCTGGTCAACAAATCGATGGTGTTAAAAAAGCCAAAGATCAAATTTCGGGTTTAACTCATGAAGTAAAAGTTGGCGAAGTTTTTTCCGGAAAAGTAACTAGAATAGTTGATTTTGGCGCTTTTGTCGAAGTTCTGCCTAGTCAGGAAGGTTTGGTCCATATCTCTAAGTTAGCGCCTTGGAGGGTTAAAAAAGTTTCAGATATAGTGAAAGTAGGTGATCAAGTGCCAGTCAAAGTGATTGAAATCGATTCCCAGGGTAGAATCAATTTAGCTTTGCAAAAAGTAAAAAAATAAGACAAAACTTGACATTTAAAAATTCTTTTGCTATAATAGAAATAAGTCAACTTGGTCTCTATTCAAAATTTTTAGTCGAAAATTTTCAACCGAACTTTTTAAATATTCAAAAGAGACTTTCAGGATAATTAGTTTAGATTATGAAAAGACTAATTTTCAAAATAAGACATTATAAAAAGCTCTAAATTTTTTTGAGCTAATTTTAATATTGCCGATTTTATTCGGCTTTTAGATCTAATTTCGAAAGGAGAAAAAATGTTGAGCACAACAAAATCCCGACAAATGTCGGGACAAACCCAAGTTCAGGCATTGCCAAAGCCTAAGCAAGAGGATAAACCAAAAGAAAAAGAAAAATTGAAAGTCATCCCCTTGGGAGGTTTGGGGGAAATTGGAAAAAATATGACCGCCTTAGAATATGGGAATAATATTCTTATTATTGATTGCGGTTTAATGTTTCCAAAAGAAGAAATGTTGGGTGTAGATTTAGTAATCCCTCAAACAAAGTATTTAGAAGACAATCGAGATAAAATCTGTGGTATATTTATTACTCATGGACATCTTGATCATTCAGGTGCATTACCTTATATTTTACCTAGATTACGT
>SDBU01001269.1_pt1 | contig 36606 bp, 54 predicted proteins | sample 2277071 | NCBI WGS metagenome assembly SDBU01 (sample SAMN10397929, study PRJNA504765) | marine sediment metagenome | isolation source: marine sediment core GS08_GC12, 126 cmbsf | place: Arctic Ocean: Gakkel Ridge, Loki's castle | collected 2008 | reverse complement strand
GTGCTATGCTACGGAGCATCACGCCGCCGGGATTTGCAAAAGCCTTTTATGAAGCGAATAAGTGAGGTTAGACATTTGACTGACTGGTACGCACCGAGGGAAATCTTAAAGAAGTTGATGTTGACCGTTAAGCAAGGCTTCGAGTTCTTGAATACGCTTGGCCTTAGCTTGGAGCAAGAGTTGATGCTTTCGATTTGGCATACCAACAAGATTTTGGGGACGGTTATCATCTCTAATACCATTCAGGTGATGGATTATCCAACCATCGGGCAATCGTTTTTGGTGGTGTTCTTCCCATACAAGCAGGTGTTCTCTTACATATCCTTTGTAGTCGGCTCGGTGATGGTCATCGTTTTTTATAAGAATATATCCCCTTTGGTTGGTTGTGCCGCCCTTCCAAGCCTTGCACTCTTTTCCCCTCTTTGCGGTTCTCAATCCAGTTTTCCATTGGAAGCTGGTATTACACGGTTTGCATCGGGACGCTTGGAGGTCAATTTCCCTGCCACAGTCCAAGCAGTATACGTGCTTACGCCTGACCTCTCTGGAACATGGCTCACATCTAGTAGCGTTACAAGAAATATGTTTACCACACTCTCTACAAAGGTTGGTTATTCTGGATTTGTGGAAGCAATCACCACAGCGAGTAGACTTTACGTAAATCAACTTTCCGCAATCAACGCACTCGTGGTGATGCGAAAGTCTTTCCCTATTGCGTTCATACCATTCCCTTTTAGGGTCGTTAGTTCTATCCTGTACCAGTTCCATACCAGTATTTTAACATAGTATGAACATAAATGCAAGCTATATGAAAGACTATTTTTACAGCTACAAGGACATAGTATTCAACCAAGAACAGGTCGTTTGGATAATCTTCAACCTGAAAAATCTTGGAGAAGGATACTGGCCGGTAGAGCACATCGAGTCTGGGTATATTGAAGATGGCTTGAAGTCTTTAGTTTATAGTAACGAGGCATATTATGTAAAGGCCGTTTTAGTAGCCGCTGAAGTCGAGGCAAGGCTGGCTAAATGTTATCCCCTCGATGCCGAAATGGTGCTGATGAAATATCAAGCGGGCTTAGAGGACTGGCAGATAGCGGTAGACAAACGGTTGAGCTTTGATGATTATTTCAGACGGCTTAACAGATGCCTTAGATACTGCACTGGCTGGCAGAGAAAGCCCTGTACCTATCGTCACTATCTGGTGAACTGCTGGCGAAGATGTGACTTGCCCTGCCAGTACCACGAAATGAAGCTAAGGAAACAGGCTGAAAAATAGTTTGTGGTTTTTGGGGTTGACAAAGCGAAACTAGGGGTGTAAAATTTTAGGGATACTGGGAGTTGTACTCTTGGTGCAGGCCGCCGTCGCCCAGAGGCGGTTCTTTTTATGGGTCCGGTGTACTCCGGGCAAAGCGAGAGGCTGCGAGAGGCTGGAGGAAGGTTTGCTACTCCTTTCCTTTCCTCCGGCCTTCTTGTCTCAGGTGGTGGGCTATTACTTCTTTACTTCCCCCCCTTTTTACCTTCTTCAATCCAGATAGCTCCGTACTTTATGATACCGTCAAGCATTCGCTGTGCTAATTCAGCCTTCTTTATGCCTGTCGCTTTACACCATTGCTGATAGACTCCTGTGATAGGGCAGCATAGTTCTGGCTTATCCATCGGACACCAGCCTATACAGCTTGGGCTCGCCGGCAATGCCATTCTAAAGTGGCAAAACCCGCAACGTATATCCCCTTCCTCTCCTCCGGCGACGATGCCTTTCCACTTCTTGACACTCCTTTTAATAGCGTTAGTTCTGGTTAACATTTATTTCCCTCCCTTCTCAATCTTTTCTCTGATGGCCTCGGACACATAATCCATGAGAGACATGCCCAGGATTGCCGCGTTTATCTTGGCCTGCTGCCATAGTCTAGGGTCAATCTCGATGCTTACCGGTTTCTTTTTTACTTCTGCCATGATTTACTTCTCCTCCTCTTCCTCTGGTGGGTCGGTTAAGCTAATGTTGATTACTGGAAAAAATATAGGTGTTGTAAATTGAAGATTAAAATCTTCACCTATAACATTTACCAATATATCAGTTATGCATACCCCATCCCACCCAGTTATGACTAATCGCTTCATGTTTCTCCTCCTTCAGCTAAAATATAATTCTACGTGTCTCAGTGGGACCAGCCCCTTGATCAGCCTGGAATCGACCACCTTGCAGTCCAGACACTTCCAGTAAGCCATTGTTGCCGTCATGACCACGTTCAGCTTGACTGTTTTCTCTATAGAGTGCATTTTATTTTCCCTCCGCTTTGGCTAGCGCTTCACCTACCTCTATCTGGAGTAAGTTCTGCTGCTGGGTGAGTTCTCCGTTTCTTATCTTGAGGTTAAACAAGACGGTATATGTATGCTGTAGTGCCTTATGCATAATATCAAAGGTGTCATCATCTGAATCGTCAAATGTTCTGAGGTGGCGAATTATAATATCCTTGTCCTTTTCAAGGGAATCCCAGTAGTGTCTCTTAGCCCATGTTTTTAACTTCATTAGTTTAAGCCTCCTCAATATTCTCTAGTCTAGGCCACAGGGGTAGCCATCCAAGTAGTTCATGTGAAAGTGTAGAGTTATCCCATTCCACAGTGTAAGGTAATGCGCTGTATTTCCCTTCACAGAATTCATGCGCCCTAATTACTCCTGTTAATTTAGGGTGATTTTTGTGGCGCACCTTACAACCCCTGGGTAATACTTCAAACTCTACCCCATCTGATGTTAAACCTTTCATATCTCCCTAACCTCTCTATTACTTTTAATTTTAATGGCCTCTCACGGTCATCCTAGTGGCTGGTATTTAGTGCTGGGCTAGTTATTGTGTGCCTGATTACAGCTCTCTCTTCAAGCAATAGACCGCTGAGTATTCCAGATGTATTCCACGATCTGAGCAATAGAGCCATAACATCTCTGAACCGCCGTGAGGGTAATGTTCCCGTTTGATGTAGCCATTCTTCTCTAACCAATCTCCGGCAGCTTGCATATAATAATAACCGTAACCATAGCAAAAATCTGTCTTGCCGACTGTTACACCGTTTACCATTATCTGTGCTGTATTGTAGGTATTCCCGTTTGGCTTGTCCCACCACTTCCGGCCCAGGATAGTGATTGTCTTTATTTTCCTCTTGGTCATTGTACACTCCTTTAGTTTTCTCAGCCCTTACCGGCTGGCGTCTGGACACTACCGGAGTAATGCCCAGGTTGCCGGACGTTAACAGATCAATTCTATCAAGACTCTGCGTGTTTTAAGGCAATGCGGATACTGTGGCTCATTCTCCCGGTAGAGTTTAAGATTCTCCCGCGCTTCCTTGAGGGTGTCATAGCTAATTAAGTACTCCCAGCCTTGACCATAATTACCCAGGATAGTGTACTCGTCCTTTGTTTTTCTTTGGTAAGTCATTTTCCCTACTCCTTTATTTGGTACTAGCTTAAGAGTCTAGCTATGGTATGACTCGGCGCAATCATCTCCGCAAAACTGCTGATTTTTATCTTCCGGCACAAACTCACTCCCACACCACTTGCACTCTCTCGTCTTGTCTTTCCATGCATCAGGACAACCATGTTCGTGACAATGTACCCCGTTAATCATTACCGCTTCGCAACTGTTACACATCTTGTTAACCCTCCATTTACTCATTCCTTAACTACCTTACCATAGATTCCTTAGTTTGTCAAGACCCCTAAGAAAATATATTTACAACCCTTTAAAAAAAAAGAGGTCTACCGCTACTATGTCAGTTCAGTTAAATAACGAACCAATCATTTTAACGTCAAAACAGGAAGCCTTTACTCAAGATGTCTTCGCCGGGATGTACCAGAGAGACGCGTATATTAAAAATTATAACGCAGAAAATCAAACAATGGAGACGCTAGACGCTAATGCTTCACGCCTAGCAACATCAGTTAAGGTTAAAGCTCGTTTAGCAGAGCTGCGAGACTCCAGGGCCAATCAAAATATCGCATCTGTTGACGAGAGACGAGAGCGCTTGACTCAGTTTATCCGGGAAGACATAAGGACAAAGCACGGTCTAATTAGACAGAGCAATACTACAGCCATTGACCTGCTTAACAAGATGGACAGAATCTACGAGCCCGTGATGCAAGTCAACCAGGACAACCGGGTACTCAATATCTACGTAAAAAACAAAGAGACCAAAGAACTGTTAGAAAAGGTTGGAGATCGAGCTGTCAAACAGGTCGGGCAAGGGGAAGAAGAGGAAAGCGAAGAGGTAGACGACAATGCTGAAATCTGAACTTGAAGTGAAAAAAACGACATACACGGAAGTGAAATATATTCACCCTAATAATACCCATAGAAGAATACTAGGAAAATTCGAGGGGTATTCTACCGGACCTGACGCTGTTAGAGTGGTGTTTGATAACCCGGACTTGAGGGGTGGCTTTACTCAAGTACCGAACCTGGTGCTATGTGATCCCTTACTATCCGGTACTGCTAAGCTCTGTTACTCTCTCCTGCTCTCCTATGCCTGGCACAACCGGGAGTGCTGGCCGTCTCAAAACTTACTAGCTGAACATCTGTGCTGTACCACCCGAACCACCATCAAGGCACTCAAGGAACTCCAGAAGCACAAGCTAATTGCTATCGAGAGACCACGACTAGGGAAGCCAAACATCTACCACATATGCAAGCTGTCTGATGGCTACCTACCAAAGCAATACGTAGACTAACGAAAGGAGGCAACCACCATGCCAAAGGGTAAGGGGTACCCAAGGAAGCCAAAAAAGTAGCCAGCCGTGGCTGTGAGCTGTCCTGTGACCGTGTGTAGTAGAGATAGTAGGGTAGAGAGGGGGTATAGGGCACTTTGAAAGAGAATGGGTAGAGGTAGAAACACACGCCCGGATTTTTTGAGAAATTTTCAGAATAAAGGAGTATTTTATGGACAAAGAGGAAATACTTAAATGGTGTGGGTTAGAGAACAAACCTGAATGGCAAACAGTTGATAGGCCAGACCACTACTTCCAATTAGATTTATGGGAACCTGACATGAACTTCTACTTCAAGTATGCAGCACCGAAGTTAAGGGAACACCTAAAAGATGAGTACTTAGGATTCTCTGACTTTCTGATAATATGGATAGGCGATGTTCTTGATGGTAAAGACCCTACTGAAGCCTTTGGTGAATGCCTTGAAAAGCTCATCTCTGCGGAAACCAAAAGAATGTGAAAATGCCTTAATTTTAATTCAGTAAATTTCGTAAAAAAGGAGACAAAGATGTTTAACATAGAAGACTTAAAAAAGACCACGCTTAACCCTAATGACGTTCTGGTACTGACCATCCCGGAGACCAGTCCGCTTGAGAGCCTTAATCTTGAATACATTACTGAGGTTTTTCATCAGAACAAGGTCATAGTGTTGCACAGTGGGATTACGCTTGACATAAAAACTAAAGCCAAGAGAAAGGAGTAGAAGATGACAGAGTTAAGGGTTTTGAACGATGAGGAGATAAGAGGGGCTTTTATCAGGAACCAAAGTACACTAAGAGTACAGGATATTCAATCACAAGTTCTTCCAGAACATAGAGGAATAGCCAATGCCCAGTTTCAAGCGGATATAGAGGCGTTTGTGGATCTATTGGGAAAAACTAGGGTAATTGACTGTTTACATACCCTCAAGCAGTTAGCGGAGGAAGATGTCAAACCTTAAAGCGACTCGGATATTTGATGAGACCATCAAGGCGTGGGTAGGAGGTAAGAGGCGGCTACTGCATGAGGGTGGTACATCTTCAAGCAAGACGTGGTCGATTCTACAAGCTCTCATCTGCATTGCACAGGAGGCCAAGGAAGCGATATTGATTTCTGTAGTTAGCGAGTCTTTCCCTCACCTGAAGCGGGGTGCAATCCGTGATTTTTTTGGTATTCTCGAAGAGAGTCCAGACAACAACCCGTTCTGGTCAAAGACTGAGTTTCGGTACACTAGGCCGGAGTGGAAGGGAGTTATTGAGTTTTTCGGTGCTGACGATGATGGCAAGGTCAGAGGGCCGAGGCGTAATATCCTGTTTATGAATGAGGGGAACAATATCCCGTGGGAAACTGCAAGAGGTCTGGACATTCGTACTTCTCATTTCACTATCGTTGACTGGAATCCTGTTGCCGAGTTCTGGGCCCATGAGTTCTGGTATGAGCAGGAGGGGAACGCTTATTGCCACTCCACTTACCTCGATGCCAGGGAAGTTTTACCGGCTCAGTTGGTAAAGGACATTGAGAGTTACCGGGACAAAGACCCTAACTGGTGGAGTATCTACGGGCTCGGGTTACTGGGAAAGATAGAGGGGTTGGTTCACCCGAACTTCGAGCAGGTAGACGAGTTGCCCAAAGGTGATGTTTTTTATGGTCTGGACTTCGGTTTTCTGGGAGACCCGGTGGTACTCACTGCCAACGTGATTCTAGGTGAGAACCTGTACTCTCAGGAGTTACTGTGGGAAACGGGCCTGACCAATGATGAGATTTCGCGTAGGATGGACATACTGGGATTACGGCAGCACCATGACGAGATATATGCCGACCCCAACGAACCGAAGTCAATAGAAGAGATAAGCCGCAAGGGATTCAATATCAAAGAAGCCGAGAAGGGCAAGGGGAGTGTGGCGTTTGGCATCCAGAAGGTCAACCAGTATTATCAGTTCTGGACCAAGGACTCCACTCGCTGTATAAAAGAGCAGAGGAACTATCACTATATCAGGGACAAACACGAGATACTGACCGAGAAGACCAGCCATCAGTGGAGTCACGGTATGGACAGCCGGCGTTATGCGATCGCCACTCACAGGGTAGTAGTTGGCGGCACCGGGTTTATAATGGTTTCACAGCCTGGCGCAATGAAGTCAAGAAGGTCCGACCGGACAAGTTCAAGGATAATCGTGAGGTAGAAAGGAGGAACAATATGATAAACGAGGGTGGGATAAAAATTCAGTTAGAGCCAAAGATAGTGAACAAATGTCGAGACCTTGATGCAAGTTCGGAAAATTTAATGCTGTTAATCGGGAAACAAGCCTTTAAAGCAGTTGGAAACTATCTAGGAGACACCAAGAATGGTGCAACAGAGAACGGGGTAGAACTTGAGATACTAATTAAAGAATCCCCAGTGGGATTACCATCGTGAACATTGATATTTTGAAGAGGTAATAAAATATCTCACTCAGCCTAACGGAAAGACCGAGCAGGTGAGGTGGGGGTAGGGAGGTTAGGCATGGCAATAACAGCAAGCGACATAAAGTTCTACTACTCTACTAAAGTAGGTTCGGCTGGGTGGACGGAGAAGGAACAGCAGCAGGTTCTTTGGGTAAATACTGCTCAACTACCGAGATTACCAGTGGAGACTTGCACAACCTGTTAGATGCCGTATCAGGAGAGGAAAACGCTGACTCGGATGTTAAGTATCGTTGTTTCTTTATTCTCAATAACCATGCTACATTGACGCTGACTTATACCTACGCTTGGCTCGAATCAGAGCAGGCAGGCGGGGCGAGTATCGCTATTAGTCTGGACGAGGAAAGAGGTAAGAGTTTATGGCAATATCAACTTCCGCAGCAGACGAGGTAAAAAAACAGATTGCAGTCAATACTGCTACCTTGCCATTAAGGGAGAGGTGGGATAATGACTGGGCGCTTATTCGCCTTACTTCTGCTCTGTACAAAATACCAGAGGAGGAGGGCGAATGGGATAATGTTGTCACCAACAGGGCTCCTGCAGAGTTCTATAAAATAACCGATTACCTGGCGTATGCTCGAAGGAAACTCTGGATACCAATACAATCAGAGGATAAAAAAGGGCGCAAAGAACTGTCCCAGACCGAGCTATTAGCTAATGGGTGCATCTATCTGGCAGACAATCTTGAAACGGGTTTGCCGTATCAGCAGAAAAGTCAGGATGCTCTTTCTTTTTTCCGAGTAGCTCGTGGGTGGTCAGCGTCAAGGTTTCTTTTAAGAGAGGAAGAAGGCAAGCTAAAACCAGATACTGCTTTCTGGGACCCCCGTAATACTTATTGGATGACTGGTAGGCAACGCTTGGTCTGGGTTTGCTATGAGCGTTTTGCTACCAAGGAAGAGATACAAGACGAATATAAGGGATGGAACGGTACGGTAGACCACAACAATATGGCTTCTATCAAAGATGTCTGGTCAATAAATCTCGATACAGACGAGCGAACAGAAGGCGGTCTCAAGCCCGGTGATGCCCAGGAAGCAGTTATTATCGGCAATGAGTACGTCAGAGAGCCGAAAAAAATCGGGCTCGACTATTTACCTATCAGAATAAATGCCGGTCGCACTACACCTCTTATCCGTGATGCTCTGCATAAAGATAATATCGTGATGGTCGGTGAAAGTTTACTTGCCAGTACCAGAACTATGCTGCCTATTGAAAGCCGACTGATGAGTTATGAACTAACCAGAGCAGGACAGTTGTCTAAAGCACCGATGGTAATAAAGTTCGACAGTAACCAGGACCCGATACCACCAGGATACGAACTAGACCCTTCAGTTAAGGGCAGGACAATTTTTCTCGATGCAGCCAAAGGGCAGGAGTTTTCTGAAAGGCTTATTCCACCGGAAGGTAGTAATATCGTAAATATGATTGGGATGGTACAGACCATGTTAATGATTGGAGGTTTAACCTCCTTAACGCATGGTATGGGGCCATACCCTGACACGGCACAAGGCACGGATATAATTGCCCACAAGGATTTAGAGAAGATGAATCCCTTTAAGCTGGGCATCGAAAGCGATTACGTGTGGTGGGCAGAGGAAATTGTCAGGCAATATAAGAACGGTGATTTCGATGACTACGAGATTGAAGGTCTTGACGGTGCTAACAATCCATTCAAGGCTAAGATTAAGTCGGATAAAATTGACACCAACTGGAAGTTTAAATGTGAATTGATACCTGACTTGCTCAGGGACAAAGCGGCTAATCTTAACTGGGTTACTTCAGCCATAAAATCCGGCTTGATTTCTACGGAAACTGCTAGAGACCAGGCACAGATAGTCATTGATACCGACCTTGAAAGTCAGAAGGTAGCGCGGGAACAGGCCCGGTCTGTGTTAAATATCGGCCCAGTGGAAGCAGTTCTGGCTATGGTAGATGACCACATTAAATCTCCCACTCCTCAGTCAAGGTTCATTCTTCAATACGCCATGCAGAAATTAGTTGAGACAATGGGTGGCGGAGAGCAGGCGCAACCTGGGGCTAGTGCTGAAACAGCGTCAACTGGACAAGGCGATAGTGCGGTAGCTGTACCCGATAATGTCCGACAGGCAGCGGAAGCACAACAAATAGCTGCCCAACAGGGTCCAGTACAAACCAGATTATAAGAGGATAGAAATATGGTAACAGGCAACAGTTTTTTAGGTGGTGCTTTTACTGGCCTTGAAGAAGAGGCTCTTGCCCCTATAACTAAAGAGGAAGCAAGGCCGTTCTTTGACACTGGCTCTTTACTTAGCGAAGGTGCCTTTCGCCCATCACCTCTTTCTACTAACTTAATAAACACAGGGCAACCAACAACTGTTCAGGAAAAAGATTGGTTGCTTAACTACTTCGAGCAAACCGGGCGGTTGCCCACCCTTGAAGAGTCAGGTCGGTGGCGGGCTTCACAAGGCTTTGGACAGATTGACCCGTTTGGGAGAAAAGGTGCGCCGGTACAAGAGTTCCTGCCAGGTTCAACCCAGTTCAAACAAGGTTTCAGAACATCAAGGGAGGCTGATTTAGCCCGATTTTACGGTTCAGAATTTGGTCCGGCAGCGGAGAATCTACCAGAAGGCAGCAGGTTAATCTTTTCTACTCAAGGGAGAGCTCCCTATGTGGCTACACCGGATTTACTCTTTGGGGGCGGTCCTTCTCAGGGCGCTGTCGAGCGAGGTCTGGCCGGAGCACCTAGCGATTTTCCTTCACCCGTAGCAAGGCAGGAATTTCAGCAGCCAGAGTTTCAAGAACTACTCGACAGAGAACTGAACCCGATAGAACAGTATGTCATCAGGGCTGAGGATTATTTTAATCAGCAAATGGAACAGGAATTGGAAACATTAAGGCAACAGTATCTTGGTGGTGTCGATGCACAAGGAAAACCTGTTTCTCCACAGCAGCAGCTTTTACAGCAGCAGCAGTTTCAGCAGTTATCCGCTGAAGTCGAGTTAAGATACGACCAAGAGCGGGAACGAACTATTGGGGAAGCTCAATCCGGTGTACCGGTAGAACAACTGCCATTTTTTCAGGAAAGTCTTAACCTGACAGGCGGTCTTTTGGAATGGTATAACCAGAGAATCCCTCAATTATCTCAGGAGTTCCTTGCTCAAAGCCCTGATTTTGTAGAGGGTATCAGAGACGGAAGGCGAACAGGTGAATTTTTCCCTGACAGGCCTGCGGCCAATCTCGGTGGCGCAACCCCGGAAGAAATACAACCACAAGGCGACCCATTTGCTCAGTATATCGCCTATTCACAAAGTCTTGGATTAGCTCAACCGGCTTTAGAATGGATGCAGGACAATTTCGGCAAGCTACATCGTTTATGGCAGGCAACAGGCCAGCCTAATTTCATAAGGTGGGTACAGCGTTATCTCGCAGCGGGAGGTAAGTAATGGCACACACAGGCGGAAGTTTATTTTTACAGGACAATCCACAGGCGGCTTTCAGGTCATTCTTGCCTGGATTAAGCAGACCTGTGAGGAGACAATTCGGCAGACAGTTCGGTGATGTTTACGGTGAGTATCTGGGCGCTCTGGGACAGGAATCAAGGAAGACAGGTCAACTACCGGAGCTACAATTCACCGACTTCCTGCAAGACTTCCCGTTCCTACAGAGATTTTACGGTCAGAGTCCTCAACAGCGTGGCTTCTTCCCGAGCAGTATAGTGCCTAAGACAAGAACTCTTAATTTGTTTTAAAGGAGTGAAATATGGAAAACTGTAACAATCCCCCGTGTTTTCAACCAGACTGTGCAAAGTGTCCTTTAAGGGATGCCTGTAGGAATTTGATCAAACCACCAATAATTAACATCCCTTGGCAACCAGATTTCCCATATCCTTCAACGGGAGACCCATGGCCACCCTCAACGATATATATTTGCCAGAGTTAATTTAGGAGAAAAATGACAACTGGTGGATTTTTAAGACCAGCTTTAGAAGAAAGAATTGGCGGAGGTCGGCGTGTAACCGCACCACCGAGAAGGCAGAGCAGACCATTCCTGTCCTTCCCCAGAGAGGGAGAACGTGGGGTATCTGAGAAGGTCACGCCCGAAGACCCGTTCCTGTCTAAGTTTTTGAAGCCTTCTTCTGCTCAAATAAAAAAACAACTACACACACCTAAAGGAATACCAGTACTAACGTGGAACTCTCTTACTCCTCAGCAGCACAAAGACATACTGGGGGAGACTGAAGCCGTTAGACCTGCAGCGGAGTTTGTTGGTGGGCAGAAGATTGCCGGAGAACGATTAGAGGCTTACACGACCAGAGAGAGAGATAAAAGGGCAATCAAAAGCTACTGGATAACCCCCTTAACTGGTGCTCGAATCCCTATTTTTGAAGAACCGAGGGGTTTGGAGAGGATAATTCAACCATATTATACGCCCAGCCCTGAAACAGGTCTTGCACCTGCCGACATTCTGGGGTTCGTGGGTTTTGTTGCCACAATAGTTTTGTCTGCTGGACAAGGTGTTCAAGCGATACGGTCTCTGACCGAGTTTCGCAGATTACCACAATACAAGGCGATGGTTGATGTAGCGAAAGACAGGGGCATACCTCGAAACAGTAAGGTATTTAAGGATGCTGAAAATGTCTTGAGGACATCGGTCAATCTCTATCGAAGGGGAGCAAAAGAGGCAGGCAATGAGATAATGGCTCGGTTCAATGCTGCCTATGCAAGAGCTTATCCTACTGCTAGACCAGTAACGCCACCGCCCAGACCTGTACCGCCGACTGGGATAGTTCCAAGAGCAACACAGTCTCTTGCTATGTTACAGGGAAGTTTGCCGAAGGAAGTCCCCCCTGTTCCACCTGTTGTACCGCCAGTTGCACCTGTAGGGGAAGTGAAAGGGGAACTCCGTGCTGACTTCGAAGCACTTCTGAAACCGAAGGTGTTAAGTAAGGAAGAAAAGGCGATAGCCAAGCTTGAGGATACCATAGATGCTTTAGATGGAAGAATATCTAAAGCCGAAGATGCTGGTAGAGATACAAAGGCTTTGGAAGCACAGCGTGATGTTGCTGAAAGGAAAATCGCTGAGCTAGAAGAAGGTATCCAACCCAAACCCACACCAAAGCCCGAAGCAGCGGTTACACCACCTGTAACCGAACCCGGTCAGCCCGAAGCTGGATTACAGCCGTCAATGTTTGGAGAGGTTGCCGCCAAAGAGGTCAGACCTGTCGGCAGAGGTAGAGTAACCCAAATCTCAATGGAAGACCAACTGAAACTTCAGCAAGCTAGGGAAGCGGTAGCCCCCGCAGAAGTCCTACCAGAAGCCGCGAGAACCGTGCCAGAGGTCACTACACAACGGATAGAGGAGATTAGTCGGCTACTTGAAACTAAGGGTCGTCTGCCCAAAGTTGAAGGTACCAAACCTCAGTTAAAACTTGAACTAGCAAGACTTGAAGCTGAAAGTGATGTAGCCCGATTTTCTAATGAAGAATTACAGCGAGCATTAGAAGAGGTAGAAACTGAACTCGGCAACAGGGATTTGCCTTTTCACGGAAGGGCTACTGGAAATCTGTTCCCTGAGAAAAATGTTCAACAACTGGATGAAATTTGGGAAGTCTATAAAAAGGCTTTACAACCCGTTGCTCTAGCAAGGGTAGAGACTATCCAATCACAGGGAAGTGTTGCGCCTGAAAGCGTTACCTCACCTGATGCCAAATATGCTCATACAGAACTGACTGCACCTAACGGACCCAAACCTCCCGGACCCCCACGACCTCCGACAGCGAGGGCTAAACCATCCCAAAACCCTGATGATATTATCAAGGAGATTGCAGATAAAACTCCACTTGGAGAGAGACCTGACCAAGCACTCCTCAGACTCCATGAGGCGGCTAGGAATAACATCTCCAGACGTTCAAATATCATCATTGAAAAAGGCAACCAGAAGCTCAAGGCACAGGGTATCGGTCAAGTCAAGCGTGGCTTCCTTGTCCCGAGAGAACAGGATTTTCCCAAACTTGATGCACTCTATAATGCTTTGCACAATCCAAGCAAGGTGGAGTCTGGAGAGATTGCCGTTCCTGAAGGGTTTGAGGAGATTTACTCTGAATTGAGGGGTCTGGCTCTCTGGGATACGGCCTCAAGACTTGATTTCGACCCAACAGCAGCTACTTTGGAAGACTGGTTTTTCCGGGGTTGGAAGCCCCCTGAAGGTTTGCCCGGCGGTGTTCCAGGCAGAGGTCAGTTAGTGACCGAACCAAAGGCTCTCAGGACTCCCCGTGTTGATGCCTCTTATCAGGAAATGAGAGACCTCGGATTCGAGCCTCTATTCTGGAATCCTTACCAGCAATGGGGATATAGACATAATCTCGGTGAAGTCTACCGTGAGCAGATGCAGTTGGTCGATTACCTGAAGGCTCTGGGAAGTGACCTAGTACGCCCTGATGCCGGTGGTGCTTTACCCCCGGGTTGGAGAGTACCTAAGATTGGACCTGCTTTTGAGGGGAAGCCATTTGCCGCTACTGACACTGACGGTATTCCCGCTGTCATGTTCACCCGCAGGTGGATAGTTCCAGACAAGGTGGCTAACTCGCTAGAGAATATATATGGCAGACGCCCGGATATGGGTAAACTCATTGTCGCGGGTAAAGCCGTTGACCCTGTAAGTATTATAGATGCGATAACCTTTATACCGAAGAGAGCTAAATTATTCCTTTCGTTTTTTCAGCAGATGGACTTTCTTAACCGTGCTGGAGGAGGGACATGGGCAGGAGCAATAGACAACATCCTAGCCGGGAAACCTCTTGCTGCAGCGGTTTCAATAGCACGTTATCCACAAACGGTATTTGAAATAATACAGGCCAACTTATCGCCTGGAAAGCGGTTAAGCCTATCCGAACAGTTCGATGATACCATTCCTCTTGTTCAAGGTAGACCTGGAGTCAACCTAAAGGGCATTAGTGAAGCAGGATTATCAACTATGGATCTTACCATATTCGCAGAGGATATGGACAAGATGATGCGCTCGGTAGCTGAAAACTATGGCGCTTGGGAGAAAGCTAAGGGATTGGGAAGTGCTGTGGTAGACCTCGAAAGTGCCATGCGTAGAGGGCTGTTTCAAGGCACTTATCCCGCTGCTATGATTACCGATATAAAGAACAACATGGCTGTTATGATGGCAAGACAACACCCTACGGCTACCGATGAGCAGTTAAATGCCATGATAGCCAAGGCAGTTAATACAAGGTATTCTACTATTCCACCATCTCAGAGTGTTATTCAAAACACCTTCCTGCGTGAGACATTAAGGAGACTTTTCTTCTCAATGGGTGAAACTGAAGGTCTGTTAAGACAGGCTACCGGCATGTTTCGCGGGCCTAATAAGGCGTTCTGGGCAAAGCAGAATCTCGGGATAGCTCTATTTGTACTTGCAGTTGCCAATATCATCCACTTTCTTTCTACTGGAGAGCCATTGCCAAAAGAGAGATATGTTCCCATAACAAAGGATAACTGGGGACCTCTTCCATTCGGTTACAATACCAAGTTTGCGTCACCCACTATACCGTTTGAAGGCAGAGGAGGTGCTGAACTTACCTTAGACCTGATGGGGCAGATGGATACCGCCTTCAGGGTTTTAAATCCTGGTTCTTTCGTTAATTCAAGGACAAGCGTTCCCGTAAGGGCAATGATAAATCAGGTTAGCGGTACGGACTTTTTTGGTGCGCCGATAGATATGGTTGGACCGGGCGGTGTTGTTTCACGGACGGCACAGTTGGGATTAGACCTGTTCAGTCCGATTGGTGTTGGCGGAATAACTACCGAAGCACTACGACAGGTTATTCCTGGTGCCGAAGACATTATTCCGGAGGGTGAGAGCAGGTTGGGATTGGCAGGTCTGGGATTACAGGCTTCAGGTGCTAATATCAGAGCCGAGCAGACAGGACAACTTCTCGACAGGGCGGCAAGTCTCAGCGGTTTTATTAAAAGGGACGGGTCTGAAGTCAAGAAGTGGGCTGACTTAGAGCCACACCAGAAAAAGCAACTCATGGAAAACCAAGTCCTAGTGGACGAACTAAATTTAAGGGGTGAAATCTCCGCTGAAAGAGACATCCCCGGAGCAAAGGGTTTCGAGGAAAGAAAAGAGTTAGACCGGCAAAGAATTGCCAGAGGTGAATCTCTGGTTTCTGAATTAAACAGTGGGGAACTGGAAGCCAAGCCTTTCAGGGATGAAGTCACCAGATTAAAGACTGAGATAGCCTCCAGAAAATCTCAGGTAGACGAAGACTTCCAACTGTTTCAGGACACGCAGGAGTTACCGGAAGACCCCAACAAGAGAGCACTGGTGGAGTATTTTTCCATATTTGATAAAGCCAAGAGAGAATCAGGTTCTATTGACTGGGACGTGGTGGAGCAATGGGAAGATGCTTACAGAGTCTACTGGACAGATGAGCAAGAGGCTTTCGTTGACGACAATATCGGGATTACTTCTTGGGGACCACTGATGCAGGAATACGTAGATGCACAGGAAGTCTTGAAGGAGTCAGGCTACTGGGATATTGATGAACCCAACAAATTCGATAAACAGAGAACTTTAAGGATACAAAACACGGAGGTTGAGGCTATCTTGACCTCCAAGTATTACGACTACAAGCCTATCTGGACACAACTGCCACAACTCAGAACGCCGACTGCTGGCACTAGGCCCAGTATGTTAGAAAGCCTGAGAGGTGGAAGCCAGAGACAACCGGTTACTTCTGGAAGTAGACCGAGTATGTTGGAACGGCTGAGAGGCCGATAAAATAAGTAAAACGGAGGTAAACAAACATGACATCGGAGCAAGGAAAATCTACCCCGGAACCAGAAGCGACTCCAGACCCGGTAGTTGCGGTGGAGTTGGAAGAAGTTTCGCTAGATGACACTGAGGCTTCAGTAGCCGAATCAACCGAGGGAAAAGCAGAAGCAGAAGAGGAGGGTGAGAAGAGCGAAGATGGAGTAGAGTCAATCGAGAACAAGGTTACTCGCTTAGCTCAGTCCATGAAAGACAAGGAACTCAAACCCTTCTACGTGGAGAGAGATGGCCTGAAAACCCAAGTAGCTGAACTCGAAACCCAGCTTAATGACAAGATTTGGGACAGGCACCTTCAATCCCTCTTCAATGACGAAGTAGAAGCCCTTGGCGAAGATGAAGCAAAGATAAAGCAATCAGACCGGCAGACGGTTGCAGGGCAGGTCAAAGAGTACCACTTGAAAGCTGCTCAAGTCTCGAAAGCTCAAGAGGAAATTGATGCGAAATTGCCAAAACTCGGTGTTATCGAGCGTGACCAGAGAGCCCGGAACGACTTATGGACACTGATATTCCCTGAAGACAAGGCCAAGATTGCCAGGATAGAAACCTACTTAAAGAGATTTGAGAAGGCAAAGGACTGGGACGATTACGACCTGATTATAGAGGGGATAAAAGAGACCATAAAAGGTAAAAAACCACCAGTTATCCCTGACTCCAGCCAGTCTGGAGGGGGAGCCGTGACAAGCGATAAGCAAGTCATGGATAACTATCAAAGAGACCCCAAAAACCCTGAATTTGTCAAAGCTTATACCGAGTTCCGGCAAAGGAAGGGATTAACAAGTTAAACAGGAGGGTATAATGCCTACTCAAACAACGTCAATAGAAGAATTGTCAAAGGCACAGAATGTAGCTTTAACCGAGGCTGTATTCACCGCCGAGCACTCTTCGCCCTGTGCCAATCTCATCAGACACTTCACGCTGAAGCAGGGGCAGAAGCAACTTACCGTACCCAAGGTTGGGCAAATGACAGCCAATGACCTAGTAGATGGTGAGGACATCGTAGACTCTGAGGACATCAGTATGACTACCACCGACCTGACCGCTGATGAAGTCGGTATGAAAGTAATCCTGACCGACAAACTTATCCGACAGGCCAATGATGCTGTCATGGGCATGGTCGGACACCAGATGGGCGATGCCATGACCCGGAAAAAGGAAGAGGACATTATCGCTTTGTTCGCAGGTCTTAACGGAGGGACTACTCTGGGAGCCGATGGCAAGAACATGAACGCCCAGAATTACTCAGCCTGCGTTGCCTTCGGCAAGGCGAATAAATGGCCTTCACCTATTTTCGCCATTCATCACCCCAACGCCGTCTTTGCCCTCACATCCAGTCTTGCCCCGGTCGGTGCAACGGCTTCAGTCGCCATTCCTCACGGATTCAGTGAAGACTTGCTCAAAGACTTCTTCAAGACCAGTCTGAGCCAAGTCCCGGCGTTTGAAACCGGGAACATAGCCAAGATTGCCGGTTTCAATAGCGCCTACGGTGTGATGGCTTCGAGAGATGCCATGTGCATACTGACGTCCGTTGACATGAACAAGGAAAACGAGAGAGACGCTTCACTGAGAGCGTGGGAACTGGTGCTGACTTCGGACTACGGTGTGTTTGAACTTGATGACACCTACGGAGCACCCATGCAGTACGAAATCGGAGACCCGTCTACCAGCAACTAAAAAAAAGGAGAAAAGGTATCGTGAATACTGACCAGAAGAAAAGACAAATAAAGGCTGCATTAGACGCACAGGAATTTTACCTTGAAATAAATAAGTGGCCCAGGAAACTGACATTCTACAACAGGGAGGGAAATCCTTTGCCAAATATGCCCGCCGACCCTTGGAGTATGGAGCGATGCCTGAAAAAGGGTTTTACCCTGACTCCTCCCAATCAACCGGTATCAAAACCAATAACCATTAAGTCTACCGTTCAACCCTCGAACGGTGAGAAACAACCTGAAAAAAGCGATGCAGCGTTAGGTGTTGCGGATGAGGCCATCAAAAATTACGGCCAGTATCTTGCGTCTTACCCTACCGTTAACCAAATCAAGGAACAGGAAACGGTAGTGAAGGACATCGAAGTACAGAAAGCCGAGGCTAAGGCTAAACGTAAGGCGAGAGCCGAGCGTAAAGCCAAGAAACTTACTAAAACAATGGCCGGAAGCAAGAACTAACCAGAACGCTACAAGAGGGAAAAAATAAGGAGGCATTAAAATGCCAAGCAACGTAATTTTTGGAAGCGAAGGTATGCAGTATGCCAATCGCGCATCTCGGGGGATGACCAAACTGGGGACTGTAATGGCCTTTCAGGATGGCAGGGAGTTCGTCTACTTTAAGGCGGGCGGTACGGATACTGTCGCGGGAACAGTACAGCAACAGGCTGTGGTGATTTCCGGTCACGATGTAAACCTTGTGCCAACCACTACCCTTGCCATTGGAGCAACCACTATCACCCTTACCAATGTAACCACCGCTATCACGGCTAACCAGTATGCGGAAGGATACCTGTGGGGGAACGATGTGGACGGCGAGGGATACAGCTACAAAATCAAGTCCAATGCCGCTGAGTCTACTGGTACGGGGGTTGCCTCTTTCTTACTAGAAGAGAGCCACGGCCTAAGAGTCGCCCTGACCACTTCCAGCAAGGTTGGTCTGCGAGTGCATCCGTGCTCATCCACTGTCATTGCTCCAACAGCCGAAACCGGTTGTGTTGTCGGCGTTGCAGTTCGAGTCGTAACCACGCTCTACTACGGCTGGCTTCAGAAGAAAGGTACATGCGCTATCCTGACCAATGGTTCCCTAGTGGTAGGTGAAGGCGTTGTGAGGAGTGCTACTACTCCCGGTAGCGTTGATGCGTACAACGAATCTGGTGGCGCGACCAATGCTCTGCCAATAGGCGATGTCCAGACCGTTGGAGCATCCACGCAATACAGTTTAATCAACCTCAATATCCAGTAATGAAACTTTTTTAACAAGGAGGAAAACCATGCCTAACGAGACTAGCGAAATGAGAGTTTTCGTTAACCAAGACTCAGCCCGAGCGGTTGGTGATGGAAATTGGACACCAGCCAAGGGCACCAAAAGAGGCGAACTCTGCGTCATCGACTTCTACACGCAGATGGCTTTAGAGGGTCGCGGCTATCAGGTTCGTGTCGGAACAGTGACCACTGGTGTAACTGGTAAAGCCAGCGTTATCACTACCGCCGAAGCTGAAATGTGTGCTGATTGCACTTCCGGTCTGACCATCATACCCTGTGAAGCGTGGATAAGTTACGATACAGGCGAAGGTGATGCTCAGGAGGTTGCCATCAAATCAGTGGCTACGGTATCGTCCAGTGGGACAGCCTTCGTTCCCCTGCCACTACTCATAGGTGGGGCTGCTGCCGCAAGTTCGGCACGACAGGACGATGAAGGTGGTGTTGCTGTCACGGCTGAACTAGCGACTACCACACTTCAACATCTACACGTTTCGTCTGAGTTCGCTCAGACGCTTGGCACTGATTCACCTCCAGCCAACCCGATAATCTGGCAGCCAATGGTCCCACCCATCTTGGTTGGACCCAGATGCTTCTACATCCAGGTTGCGGCTGACACGACTGCGCCAGACTACTTCGCCCACTTCGACTACCTTGAAATGCTGACCGTGCAAATAAGTTAAGGAGGATGCAATGACAGAATTAACAGTTCTCGTAAATCAAGACGTCCCACGGTCGAAAGGTGAAGGGGTCTGGACTGGACTGAAGGGTACGAAGCGTGGAGAAATCTGCGTCATCGACTTCTATGTCCAGATGGTGCTTGAAGAAAACGCCTACCAGATAAGGGCAGGAACAATAACTGCCCCCATAGCCGGTGATGTGGATATCACCGACCAGAAAGCTGAAATGGCGGTTGCCGCACTGACAGGGACTACTATTATGCCCTGCGAAGTGTGGATAACTATTGGTGAAAACCAAGAGGGTGACTCCCTACAGGTAGCCGCCAAATCCGTTGGTGCTTCTACCATGACCGGCGGTACTGCCTTTGAACCACTAAACCTTTTCATCGGTGGTAAGGCACCCATAACCAAAGGTATGACTGGCTCGGCTGGAGGCGTGACTGTAGCTGCGGAACTTGACACAACTACCCGTCAGCACTTCCAGGTAACGCAGGAATTTGCCATAGACACTGGGGCAGAGAGAACGCAAATCTCTCGTATGTACCCTTCTGAAAAAAGAAGTAGCGTAGGTGCCCAGTGTGACCCGATAATCTGGCATCCTGCAATTCTGCCTATCCTGAAAGGGGCAGCCTGCTTCTACATCCAGATTGGGGCAGGTACTACCACGATGGACTACTTCGCCCACATCGACTACATCGAATTACCGACCACAAGCGTATAACCCAAAATAAACTACCAAGGAGGAAACCCATGCCTACAGATATGGAAGTTAAAGTAGGTCAAGCAAGTCCTTTAACCTACAGTGAGGGAACTCCTGTAGAACTGAAAGGAAACCGGCGTGGTGAAGTCTGTATAGTGGACTTCTTCACCGAAATGGCTCTTGAAGGGCGCTGCTACCACGTGAGAGCAGGTACACTAACTACGGGGCTAACTGGTGATGTAGCTATTAGTGACGCTGTTGCTGAGATGGCGGTTGATTCCGCTAGTGGCGTTACGTTCCTGCCGTTTGAGGTAATGATTACCTGGGACACTCTGGGTAATGATGCCCTTGAATGTGCTGCTAAATCAGTGGGAGGCTCTTCTTCGGGCGGTACTGACTTTGTACCACTCCCGTTCCTTGCTGGTGGAATAGCCGCCAGGTGTACCGCTAATGTTGACCCTGCTGGTGGTGTGACTGTACCAACGGAAACTATTACTACCACCCGTCAGCATTTCCATTACAGCCAGGAGTTCGTCAGTGATGATGATGCAGAGGCAGAACCGTGGAATCCCGTGGTGTGGCGACCTAGACTGACACCTGTTTGTAAAGGGGCAGCGTGTTTCTATGTCCAGATTGCTGCTGCAACCACGACTGCGCCTAACTACTTCGCTCACATCGACTTTGCAGAGCTACTGACCGTAAACGTGACCTAAAGAACGGAAGGGGGGAGGGGGTCGTACTCCGCTAAGTGATAGTGCCACTGAGTCACCGCTAAGACGGAACCGCAGAGCTATCAACCCCCTCCCTCAAAGGAGTAAACTTGGATACCACAGAAAAAACTTGGGTTAAATTACAGAACGCAAAAACCTTTGAAGAGGCGGTAGAAATTCTGGAAAAGTATAAGCAGGACGCCGTCAATGCTGCATTAAAGGAAAAGGAGTAAAAATGTCACCCTTTTATGATTATCAATGTAAGAACGGACACGAAACAGAGAGCCTACGGTCTTATGACACTTTGAGAATTGATTGTCCAGTCTGCGGCTTCCAAGCTGAAAGGCTTTTCCACCCTTGGGGGCAGACTTTAATTACTGAATCCGGGTCACTTAATGGCAGACGGGCTGGAGTCCCAGGAGATGCCAAGCGGTATGACGTATCTCTCTTTCAGGAAGCCTGCGCTGAGAGGGATCATGCCCACAGCAAAGCTGAGGAAAGGGCACAAAGGCCACTCCCTGCTGACAACTTATGGGGAAAGGCCAAGAAGAGAGCAGACCGCATATTAAAGGGTCAAGAACCCGCAGTAACAGCACAAACCAGATTTAAGTCGAGGACAGTCTAAATGGCTAAGTTTTTTTTACCGATGAACTATACCGTTACCGAGCCGACAACCGGGCGGTCTCTGAAAATAATGATACCTGGGGCAGAACTTCTTGACGGTTCCCACCTGAAAGAGCTGGTGCAAGCCACCACGGAGAGGACTCAAGAGCAACTGAAGGCGAAGGGTCCAGTCCCGAAGCGTATATTTTCCCGTAAGGAAGTCGGGCAGGCAATAAGGGAATTTAACATAGCACTCCAGAAAAGGAAAACATCAACTCATAACAAAATCAACTTTTAGGTGGGGTATGGCAAAAGACAGCACCAAGTTTGTAAGGCCAGATTCTGGCACGGAGTTCCAGACTGAGTACACTCTTGCTTCTGAGCGCACGCTTCACGAAATGATGAGGAAACTCCAGACGCTTTTCACCAAGATTGATTCTATCAGTGGTGTTCAGGCAATGATAGATATTCCTCACAGCAAGATTCACGATGGTGAAGCGTTCGTTTGTCACTATTCTCAAACGGTTTCAGATACAAACGACCAGAGCATCATAGCTTTCAAGACTGGTAACACAAGGATTCTTCACCCAACCGTTTCTGCTTCATGCTCAACCGCCGCAGTCGCATATATCCTAGAAGCGCCTACGATTACCAATAACGCTGGTGCATCTCTCACAGTGTTTAACAGACGAAGGGTGGGAACACCTAAAAAGCCAGACATTATAGATACATCCACCAACCCCGACACCACAGGTCAGGCCATGTTTTTCACTGAAATTACTATGGGAAACGTGACTGGGGGGAATACGATTGCCTCCATTCCTATTATAGCTGGTGCTGGGCCTAAAGCTATCGGTGGTATTGCAAGGGATACACAAGAATGGAACCTTAAACCAGACACCTTTTATGCCTTTGTGCTTAACAGTAGTTCTGACTTGGACAACGTAATGTGGTTAGAGGTGGATTGGTATGAAACTGCCGAAGATTAACAAAACAGGAGGGTAAAAGCATGTCATTAAAAACACTATTCAAGAGGACGAATGGGAGTACAGAGTTCGAGGTTACGCCTGAAATCGCCAATGAGGAAACGCTGAATGAAATCAGGAAGATACTTGCCTCTGGTACTATCGGACACGACATTACTGGGATAGGTCATGGTGTCAAGGTTGTTACGGTGGCTGGAACACATGAAGTCCTTTCTCTTTCTGTCGTCTGCAAACTCGTCATTATCCAGGCTCAGACGGACAATACGGATAAAGTAGCTGTCGGTGCTGTGAAGGTCGATGCGACTGTGGCAACTGGGACGGGAATAATACTTGACCCTGGAGATACTATTACTATTCCCTGTAAAGACCTTTCCGACATTTTTATTGATTCTCTAGCCAGTGGTGAGGGTGTCAGGTACACTTACTTTTTCTAGTGGGGGGAAAGAGTGGGAGATAAATGTATAGGGCAAAGTAGACCAGGCGCACACAACGGTATGTTTGGGATTCACCGCTATGGTGAAGCTAATCCCTTCTTTGGCAAACATCATACCGAAGAAGCTAAAGAGAAAAATAGGCAAGTACATCTTGGCAAGAAATACACAGAGGAGCAGAATCTCGAAAACAGTGAACGCTTAAAAGGAAGAGTCCCATATTGGCTTATTGGCAAGGAACTTTCAGAGGAACACAAACTAAAACTGAAAGCTAGTGTTCCTAGAGGCGAAGAATCTCCTCACTGGAAAGGCGGTATAACTTCTGTAAATGCAACAGTTAGAACTTCCCCTGAATTCAAGAAGTGGGCAAGAGAAGTGAAAGAACGCGACAACTTTACTTGCCAAGAGTGCGGACGATTGGGAGGAGAATTACACTCTGACCATATTTTGTCATTTTCTAACAACCCTGAATTAAGGTTTGAATTATCCAATGGGCGAACTCTTTGTATAGACTGCCACAGGCAAACAGACACCTATGGTAGACAAAAAAGTGAACAGACATAAGGAGTTTTTATGCTAACAGATAAATCGCTTTTAGAGGACAAGGCTAAAATACAGGAAGCAATATTGGGGTTTCAGGAGACTATCGCCTTTGCTCAACAGGAACTACAGCACTTGCAGTCTCAACTTGTAAGACATACAGGTGCTTTAGACTACATCAAGGATAACCTGAAGCCGAAACCAAAGCCGAAGGAGGTTGAACAATGTACGGAGGAAATTTAGTAACAAGAAGTCTGGTCGGGACAAGAGTGGTCGGGGGAACTTGGACAGTATCGGGTACTTGGACTATTCCCGCCGTTACTCTTGGTGGCACTGTAACTCTTGGTGGTCAAGTCTTTGATGCCGGTGCTGGCTCTGCACAGATAAACACTACTGGTAGTCAAGATGGGTTGAAAATTCAAGCCTCTGCTTCAACTCATGGCCCTCGTATCGAACTATTTCACAGTCATACAACACCTGAAATAAATTTCCAAACAGGGTCACTCAAGTTCTCTGGCTATGATGGCGCAGGGACTCCAGCACTAATGTCTTGGGGATTTTTTAACTGCCTTTATACCAACGTAGGTGACGGAACGGAAGCATCAAAATTTTCTTGGACTTTGCAAGATGGTGGTGGTAGTAATGAAGCTGCAACCCTCACTGGTGCTGGCGAGCTTTGGTTGGATACCTTTGTAAATCCTGATGATGGAGTTAAGGTATCAAGCACTCAGGTAGTCTCGGCTCAAGGTGCTGCCGTTGCCAACCCAACAGATGCAGCTTCCACTCAAGCGAGACTCATTGACCTGCTTGGCAGATTAAGGACGCATGGTTTAATAGCTACATAAGGAGGATGACATGGTATTAAAATCCAAAGGCCCAATCACAATCCAGATAACGTTCAATAGGATAGACGGTGAGATTGAAGTAGGAACCTCTGCTCACTTTACCTATGCTCCCGATGAATACCCCGATGTATCAGCAAAGAAGGGTATCCCCATTTCCCATACTCCCACCCAAGAGACCCAGATAAAGAACTTTGCCAAGAACGTGTGGCTACCTCAGATTGAGGCGTCATTATAAGGAGGGTGTACTGATGGGAAAATTCGCTCATTTCGATATGGGTACAAGAGTAGAGAGGGCTGAGTGGGAAGACAGAAATTCGCACAAAGACTCTCAGGGCAATGTGGCTGAACTCTCTAGGTCTTCAACCTTAGTAGTCGCTGCCAGTGATGCTTCTGTTAAAGGCAAGGCTGGGGCTGACTATGTCTGTGATGGTACTGCTGACCAGGTAGAAATACAGGCCGCCCTTGATGCTGTTCCTACCAATGGGGGGAAGGTTGTATTATTAGAAGGCATATTCTCAATTAGTGCCGAGATTGATATAGCCGCTTCTAATGTTTCTCTCCAGGGCATGGGTATGTGTGTAACGACGCTGAAACTGGCTAATGGTGCTAATATAACTACGTCTATAATCGGATATACGGGCACAGTCAACTACGTGCATATCAGTGATCTCGAAATTGACGGTAATAGGGACAATCAAAGTTCGGGGGAATTTAATGGGATAGCACTTCACGGAAGTTTTTGTACTGTGGAGAGGGTTTACGTGCATGACACTCTTTCTGCTGGCTCTACTGGTTATGGCATAGTCTTCTGGGAGGACAATAACTGCCACAATACTGTAGCCCATTGCCGTATCGAAGACGCTAACAGAGCGGGTATTGAATTTCGTTCGACGGGAAATGACCATAACCAAATACTACACAATGTCATTAGGAAGACAAAAGACAACCCCCATAGTCTCCAAAGCATGGCTGTAGAATGGGTTGGTGAACACAACATTGCCTTGGGTAATTATATTGATAACGATGGTGTGGCAACTGACCAAACTTTTGGGTTTAGTTTCACGGGGAAATACAACCAAATTGTAGATAACGTAATCTTGAATTGCATTGGAGAGCCAATATATGACCACACTGGCTATACGCTGGTAAAAGGCAATGTTATAATTTTTGCGAGCGGCGGGGTTGGTTATAATATAGTTGGGGAGCACTCTGTCTTCATCAATAATTATGTCGAGGACTGTGTGGTGGCGGGGGTTATAACTGGGGATGATTGTATCGTAGCCCACAACCATTTTTTGGGGACAACTATCACTTCACCAAATAGAATAGGTACAGTAATACAAGTTTCAGGGAATAGAGTGGTGGTAGATGGGAATCATATCTATCGTCCTTATCGGTATGGGATTTACTTAGCTGATGGTGTCACAGACATTATTATTACGGATAATTATATATACAAGGCAGACGCTAACCCTGTGGGTATCAAAACGATAGGTACTTTCACTAATGTTATTATCTCTAGTAACAGGATTGAAGTCAGCGCAGATAAGATAATGTCCGACAATCTCATAGCAGACGCCGTTCACTCCCACCAGCATCAGGATATCTTTATGGATGTCCTTGCTGTCTCGGCCACAGGAATCAGAAGTAATGAGGACTTGAGTGAGGCTATCCCAAACACATTTACCCTTAGTGCACAGCCTGATGTGCCACGTACCCTCTCAGGTCATTTTGACGCACACGCACAGATAACAGCCTACACGATAGTTATCACAGGGGTGAACGCTAAAGGCAGCACGGTTACTGAGACCAAAACTGAAGCAGACCTATGGGATTGGGAGACAAGTAATGCCTTTGCCACTATAACCTCAATTATAATGACGACTAGAACGGGGACTGGGGCAGGCGATACTATGGATATTGGGACAACCGATGTTCTGGGACTGTCAAATAAGATATACGCCACAGGTGATATTTACAAAATTAAAAAGAATAATGCCAATGCAACCGTGGCTGTGGCCCAAGTTGATGCCACCTACAATACCTACGACATGGCTGTTATAGGACTAGGTGCTACTGACGACTTTACTATCTGGTACAAGAGTAACCTTAACATAGTGAGTTAGTTAGACTGGAGAGCAGTAGGAGGAGAATTAAAATGCCAGCACCAATTCAAAAACAGGATAAAGGGGAGATGCGAAGAAGCATTGGGATTAACCTCAGCATCTGCATTGTCGGTGAGGCTACTTCTACCGTTGATACCTCCAGTTTGATAGACGCCATCAATCTGCGCGGCGGTGATGGCGAGCATGACGAGAAACAGACGATGATTTTTACCCCTGTGGGTAGTATCGTAGCAGGCGAGAAGTCCTTTGTAGCCAGTTATTCAGGTGCTACCAGCGATGCTACAATGGCTCCGGTTTTCTCAGCCAGTATCACAGACGGGGATAAGTTCGAGATGTGGGACACGCCCTGGTTCATCGATGATATAGATAATGTTATCAACCAGGCTATTCAGGAAATGTCCAAGGACTGCATGAAGGAATATCAGACGTTGGGTAATTTCATATCCAAAGGGATTTACGAATATTCTTGGCTCGATGGTTTCATAGCAGGTAATGATTTTGCAGGGCTTTACTTAGTGGAATACGTGAGCAGTTTGGGGGTAGAATATCAACTTCATTCTTGCGATACTGTCTGGGATGAGTTAGTTGATACGGATGTTACGGCTACATTAGAAACGGGGTTTAAAAAAGAAGGAACCGGTGCTTTGAAACTTGTGGCTGCTGACGCACTCGCCGCCGGTGACATTATGGCTACGCAAGATATAACTTCTCAGGACATATCTTTAAGTAACGAACTTGAGATATGGGTCTATTCAACGGTAGCTCTGGACGCCGGTGATTTACAAGTCTTGCTGGATGATACGGCTCAATGCGCCTCACCTCTGGAATCTCTGAATATTCCTGCGACTTTGGTTAGCAAATGGACAAGGCATATTATACCTTTAGCTAATGCACACCTTGACTCAGCTATTATCAGTATTGGTATTAAACAGATAACGGACAAAGGGGCTTTCACGCTCTATGTTGATGATATTAAAGCGAATAACTCAAGCACCAAGATTTTTAAGGAACTCAACCCGGCCTACTGGAGTATCGTCAGGGATGGCACGAACAAACTTAAATTCTCTCCGACCGGGTTAGCACTCATGGGAACTAACACGCAAGTACGGTTAACCGGACTCCAACTCCCTGCCCTCCTGTCAGATGATACCACCGATTCTGACATTGACCCACAGTGGATTATCGACTGGTGCACCGGGAGAATACTTATCGGTCATGCCAAGAGTAACCGCCTTTCCATTGACGACAAGGCTGAGAAGGCCAAATACTATCTAGGTCTGGCAGAACAGAAGAAAACGAGCATCAGGTCTGCGATACCAAATGATTTTAGACTAATATAGGTGATTTAGATGGTTTTGAGTTGCTTTATCTCGGTCTCAAGTTCTTTTATACGCTTATCTTTTCCAGCAAAGTAACCTTGTTGAAAACCATCCCTGTAACCAGTTGAGTGATTGGCAATATGGTTGCCAATGCCGTCACACAATTCAAGGTTTTCCAGTCGGTTGTCGTCTCTTATGCCGTTCTTGTGATGAACAATCTCCCACCTAACTAAACATCGGCCAAGGTATTTCGCCATGACAAGGCGGTGTTCCCGAACATAGCCATTAGGCCCGGCCATGGAGTAGAAAAAGTTATCTGGAGATAACCTAATGCCAATATAACCTTGACTAATTCTAATTCGGCCACCCTTCCAACCGGGATGCTTATCGCCTGAAAGATGCCATTCACGCATAATATACTTTGCCACACAACTCTTGCACCAACCGTTTGTGGTTGATTCTCTAAGTTGCCTATTAAAAACCCAGCGCTCTTTGCCGCATTTAGGGCAAGAGATATAGGTAAATTTATGTGACCCTAAATGAGGAGGTTTACCAATATCTCTGCCAAACTTTATCTCACCTATAATTGGCATATCAATCTCCTTTCTACTTTCTTAAGTTTACTAGATAAACACTACAAAGTCAAGGGAGTTTAAAGCTATGGCAAAACAGGTCATCAAGGAAAATCAGATTTCGATAAACGATGAGTATTATACGCTCAAAGGCCCACTCTTTTCCCGGTTCACTTCACCTCTCACGGGCAAGGTGAACGTGGGCGATTCCAGTCTGGATAATCAGGTAAACCTCAACACTTGGTCAAGAAAGGATCAAACGGGTGGTCTCGGTATCAACGATATGGACGAGTCCATTCATGCCGACCGTTACTGGTTTGGAAACTGTATCACTGACCATGTAGGACACCTGTTCCTGCCCAGACTGGCTACAGCTATTGCGACACTACCGACCACTACTGCCCTTACCATCGGTGATGCCCGCATGGAAGACAATGATGGCAGTTGGACTAATGGTGTCAGGGATAACGCTCAAGCACACACAGGTACTTACAGCAGAAGGGTTTCCACCGGCCAACCCGACATGACGCAGGACATAGCCTCCGGCACGGATTACAAAGGTCGCATACACACCTTCAAGATTTGGTATTATCAGGCTGCTGGTGGTGCTGGAAATACCTTCATCAAGATAGCTGACGGTGTGAACACTACCACAAGTTCTGCCCTTACCAGGGACGGTACGTGGCGTCAGGCAACGGTTACACACATGGCTTCTATCACGGCTACCAAACTGGAACTGGTATGCGATAACGATAATGACACTACTGCTGCTTACTTCGATGATGCCGAACACGTTGGTCCCGATGTTGGCACTCCGACCAAGTTGATAAACTATAACCTCAATCTCTGGCAAAGTAGCGGGAATGTCCTATCCATGCTCAATAACTCCACCGGGACTGCCTTCGACTACGTTTACAACTTCCCGGCCAAGATTAAAGACTTGATTGTATCGGAGAATAACGACCTCTACATCTTTCTTGGCGACTCTGATTTTTACTGGTACATGGAAGCAACTATACTTGACGAATGTGATGCTGCTTGGACTGAATTGATTGATGTGGACGTTACCGCTTCGGCAGATACGTCAGATTTTAAGACTGGCGCTGCATCCCTAAAACTGGTGGTAGGCGCTGGGGCGGCGGCTAACGACAAGCTGGCTACTCAGGCTATAACATCAACCGACCTTTCAGGGCACGACTATATCGGGATGTGGGTGAAGTCCAGCGTGGCTCTGAACGCTGGTGACATCGACTTTATGATAGACGATACCGCCAAATGTGCGTCACCAACCGAGCATCCGAACTGGCCGGCCATTGCTGCTGATACATGGACATATATCAACCTGAAACTCACCTATTCGCCTTCGGCAGCGGTAATCAGTATCGGTGTAAGGATGCTGGTGGACAAGGGTGCTTTCACCCTTCACATAGACAGGGTTGAGGCGTGGGATTTTGTGCAGACCGATGTAGCCGGTGCTACGTGGGGTATTCACTGGGACAGCAAACTATTCAAGTTTCATACTGACGGCTCAGGGGCTTATGCCACAGACCCCAGTGACCCTACGGCGGTAGCCAACTGGACTGCCATAGCTTCCCTTGCCGATATAGCAAGCGAAATAGAGCGGTTCTTTATCGGTCCTGATGCCAACGGAAACGATGTCATCTACTGTGCCACTAACAGCCGTCTGAAGGTCTTAGACTTTGGTAATGACCTTTGGCTGGACTCGAAGGTAAAACTGCCCAATCACCCCAACGGGGGGAAGGGTGCTGCCTACTGGGAAGGCGGAGTATATCTCTCTTTTGGTTTAGGGGTAAAGAGATACGATGTGGGAGGCACGGGTGCTCTTTCAGATGTAGGGCTAAACCGTGATGACGGTATTCCAAGTGAGTATAATGGGGAGATTGTCTTCTTACTGGAGGAAGACGCCTCCGATAATATGTTTGTTCTGGTTGATGCCTCACAGACTTCAGGCAATTCGAAATCCACCGTTTTTGCCTATAATGGTCGGGCATGGAAGTGCTGGTGGATTGATACTAACAATAATGCTGCCATGAACACAGCCATAATCTCCTCTGCTTTCGGGTACAGACTTTACTGGGACGCCGGAGGTACAATCTACTACATGGATATTCACCGTGGGCTACAGAGCGCAGACCAGTTACTTGGTACTCAGAAGTTTGCTGCATCTGGTTTCCATATATCTCCTTGGTTCGATGCAGGCACTCAGGCCTTCGATAAGCTCATGGTCAAACTGATTTCATGGGCAAAACTGATTACCACCACCGAAACAGTGGTTCTCAAGTACCGAATCAATAAGACCGTTACCGATATTGCAAATGGCTGGACTACTTTGGAAACTTTAAATACCAGTGGGGAAAACGGGCAGAACAAGGAACTGTTTGCCTCTGGTGCTGGTATTGCGGTTCAATCTATCCAGTTAGGGCTTGACCTAGCCCGTACAACCACCAACACGCTGACACCAGACCTTCAGGGATTGCTGACTGCGTATGAGGTTATGACAGGGGTAGAGGGTTTCTGGACTTATATCATCGAGATAGTCTGTGATAGTACTACTGGTGGAACTCGAGCCAAAGACAAAGTTGCCAATATCAAGACAGCATTAGCTCTCAGGACCCTGGTGCCTATTATTAAGGACAATAGTGGTACGATTGAATATGCCCGCTTGCAACTTCTCAACGGCATTGAGCAAACGGGAGTAAAATTCCAGAATGTTTATACCATCCAGGCCACGGTGTATTAATGACTACTGGACTCTTGATGTCTGCTCCAGAGCGTGCTGTCTACAATGCACTCTTGAAACTTCAAATTTCGTTTGACTTCCAATCCAAGATGTTCGGCGGAAGAAACGTGAAGGGTGGCTTGATAGCTGACTTTAAGATTCCCAGTCTAAGCTTAATCATACGGGTCCAAGGAGAGTGGTTCCATAGCCGGTCGGATGCCAAAGCACGGGATATGTTGCAAAAGATAGCCCTGACAACTTCGGGCTGGACCGTGATAGATATTCTGGCTGAAGACGTTTTACGGAATCCGACTTTCTATGTTAGCGAAGCAATTCGAGGGATTAGCCACGCGAGACAATTATAAAGGAGAGTAACATGGCTTCAAAGTACGAACAAAAAATCAACCAGATGGCAGAGACACTAGCTAGAATTGACGAAAGGGACATCGGACTCAGCAACAGACTCTACGACAAGGATGGTGACATACCTGCAATCAAGGAACACTTAGTAAAGATAAACAGTACCAACCAGATGCAACAGACACAGATTGACCAGAACACCAATGATGTTAAGAGCTTACCCCTGTCTTTCCTTAGCAAAAAGTGGTTCTGGGTTATTGCAGGGATAGTAGTTCTCAGTGCCCTCGGCTTAAATGTTTCCGATGTAAAAGCAATTATCGGATTGGTCTCTGGAACATAACTGAGACAGCCTATAGTCTCACACGGTAATATAATAACGGTATGAAATGGTCGGGGTTTAATCGCTCCGGCCATCTTTTTTTGTTTTATCTGCAAAATAACTCTCCGTGGGGTTGACAAATAACATAGTTTGTGCTATATTAGAATACGAAAGGAGTAGAAATGATGAAGATACTTACCTTGCCGTATTTTATAATTTGCTTCCCATTGACTGTTGTGTTACTACTGCTATTTCATCTGATAATACGTGTTCTCTACCCTTTGGCAATAGTATTTGAAATTTGGGAAACAGGTAAAACGTGTTCATGGAATGACTATCTAAAAGTACTGGGAGAGTTTATTGTGGAGATGGAGAACTAATGGATACTTCGGTCAAGTGGTATGAAGACCCAGTTTACATCAAGATGGCTGATTGCCCTGAGATACAGGAACAGATTATTAAACGGGTAAAAGATGATAAAGGATGGTTGCGTACATCGGCAGTCGGGCCTTTAGTTAATGCGATTGCAAGGAATGGGGAAGTATTCACTTTCCACTTAGGTACCTGGCTACCCATGCAGCACCAGCTACAGGCAATGGTGGCATTTGATGATGGCGAAACAGTGGGTCTCATACATTCCTTTTACAAATTCTGTAATACTCTTAATATGGGACAATTTTGCTACGATTATTATACCTCAATGGAACAGCTCTGGATGGGTTTCGTGATGAAGGAACTACACGGAAAAGGGTGGTCGGGAACAGAGTGGGTTGAGGTTTGACAAACTATGGTGAGGTATGGTAAGGTAAGGGTGGAGGTAGAAAATGTATAAGTGGATTACTGGAAAAACTAAATTCAAAAAGCCTTGCCGTATTTTAGATGGGGTGAAGTTTATTAGACTGAACAACGGTTATTATATATCAACAGTTGGCAGAATCTTGTTATCACATGCCGTATGGAATCAGCATTACCCGCAAGATACTATCAAGAAGGGTGATGCCATCCACCATATCAATGGCATAATAGATGATGACAGAGTGGAGAACTATCTCAAAATGACAAGAAATGGGCATTCTTCGTATCATCAAAAGGGGAATGGCAATAGTATGTATGGTAAAGCTGGAAGATTCAGGCAATCTCATTGTGATTGGGACGGCTGTGCTTTGCCTCATAGGAAGGGAGGGTATTGTGAAAAACATTATGCCCTTGTTCAGTATTGGATAAAGAAAGGATATACCCTTGATGAGATTAAGGATATAGTGTATCTGCCTTTTGCCAAATATAGAGAGCGAGATACCGCTGGTAAATTTGTTTAATGGAAAGGAGAGATGTGGCAATGACAGCAGAGGAAAGGCTTAAGGAGTTTTACCAGTCTTGCGAGGAAATGAGAGATGGGTTAAATAGACAGCAGTTACCACTCCACAAACCATTAGTGTTGATATCTCCAGAAGCCATAGATTTAATAGCTGATTTAGTAGTAGAGAGGTTGAAGAAATGACAGGTAAAGAGATAAAGGAACTACGGAAACGACTGGGCTGGACTCAGGAGAAGATGGCCGAGAAACTGGATGTAGCCGTTTCAACGGTCAACCGGTGGGAGAAAAACAGGGCCAGGCCAAGCCGGTTAGCACTCCGGCAACTCGACCGGCTGGCGAGGATGGTGAGTTGAGATGAAACCACAGGAAGAGATAAGGGAAGGACTTATCAGTAAGGTTAAATCAATCCGTCAATGGGCTAAAAGAAAAGATGACCCATTGACAGTAGATGATGATGCCGATGATATAATTAACTACCTCCACTCTCAAGGGGTAGTGCTCAAGGTGGAAAACGAACTCGTAAATTGCCGATGCCCTGTTCATGGTCTTAGCGGGAGGCATTTTGCTGGAGGGCAGAGAGACGGTGAGATGCCGATAGAGATTATTGATACTTGCAAGATAACCCAAACGTGGCATCTTGAACCACTGATAGAACCGGCACCAGAAGCCCCACAATCGCCGTCAAAGGTCTTTACCGGACAGAAAGGTGGCATCTATCATAAGGAGGTAAACGGTGGATAAGGTAGACGAACTGGTGGAGTGGGTGGCAAGGACAATATGCAAATACGGAGAGTGCTGTAATTGGCGACACTGTACGCTGTCTGGCTCACCGGCACATGAATGTTCATCAGTAGGGAAGGCCAAGCGAATTCTCAGTCACCCCGACCTTGCCCTGATAGAAGACTGTGAGTGTGGTGGTAATGGCTATGAAGAAGGTGGCGATGGCGCGCCAAGCTGGCACGTTGTGTGTGGGAAGTGTGCAGACACAGGGAGAAAAGTAATCCCTCTAGCCGAAGCACTGAAGGAGGTGACAAGTGAACGCACCTGAAGATGCGGCGTGTGAGGAGTATTTCACACGCAAGGATGTACCACTATTAACTGATGTTTACTGTTATGAATGTGGGCGATTAGTTGCTCTATCACTAGCCATACAAGAAGACGGTAGAACGTATTGCCCAAAGTGCCGGTAAGAAATAAAGGAGGACACCAATGAATGAATTAGTCTTTGCAGCAGCCGAACGAACCTACTGCCAGCAGGAACTACTGGATGCAATCAGGGCTCAGTACAAGTTGATTGCCTTGTTCGTTAAACGGGAGGATGCTCGGGATGCCGAGATAGCCGACAATATGCGCGATTTCTGGAAAAGTCAGTCTTGTGGAGCGGAATGATGAACAAAGCAACTAAGATGATGATTATTTTGGGGTGTGTGATGGCCACTCTTTCTGCGCCATTTAAAGGGTTTGGCGGCAGTGGTTCTAGAAGCAGTACACCCAATATGCCTTACGGCAAGGGGCACAGAGAAAGGCATAAAGTTCCTGTTGTTCCTGGCAAATGGAGGATGAAAGCGCACAGGAGTCGCAGATGAAAAGATGGTTTATCAATATCAGGGATTGGCTTGGCGTGTTCTTTGGATTCTTGATATGGGTTAGGTCACAAAACCACCCTAATATGCCATGCTCCCAACCCTGCCCTCAGCATGGTGGTAACTGTTATCGCAACGGATTCGGAGGCAATGGTGCTTATTATTGGTGTAAGGCTTGCCATTATAGATACGGCGATGGTAACTTCTATATCAGTTCCCCTCATGGGACAAGAAACAAACCTACGCCAATTGAAAAACCAAGGAGGGCTAAGAAATGAATACACCGACCTTGATTAAATGTCAGCGGTGCGGGGGCGAGGTTCTGTCCAACTACGGTGAGGAAGCCTGCCTTCAATGCGGTGCTTACCACGACTCAGAGGGCAACCACCTTAAGCCAAAGGTAGGCGAAGGCAAGGCGCTCTCCGGGGGACACATCAGAATCAAAGGTAAACGGTACAAATAAAAGGAAAGGAGTAAACAATGACAGAAACTAAATCAGATGCACCAAAGAAGTCTAGGGCACACGTAGTTTACAAACTGGAGGATGGGACTAAAGTACCAGGGGTAACAACTGTCATCGGAATCTTGAACAAGCCAGCCCTTGTTATATGGGCTAACAGGCTAGGGCTTCAAGGTATTGATAGTTCCAAATACAGGGATGAGATGGCCGACATCGGCACACTTGCCCACCAGATGATAGTTGACTACTTTAATGAGGTTGAAACAGACACTTCGGAATACTCGCAGAAGCAAATAGAGTTGGCCGGGAATAGCTTACTCTCCTTCCACAACTGGGGGAAAGGACATAAGATAAATGTCCTTATGGCAGAAAGGCAACTGATATCTACTGAGTACGGCTTCGGGGGTACTATAGATTGCTTCTGCGAACTTGACGGCCAGCGAACTCTACTCGACTTCAAGACGGGCAAGGCTATCTATCCGGAGATGTTTTATCAACTGGCAGCGTATGAGAAATTACTGGCAGAGGCAAGGGAACAATTCGATGTATCAAGAATACTCAGGATAGGCCGTGACGAAGGCGAGGGATTCGAGGAGCGACTCGTTGGCAATCTGGATAAGCACTTTGAGTTATTTAAGCATTGTCTGAGAATCTATCAACTACAACGTGCAATAAAGAAGGAGGACTAGCTAAATGCCAATCAAAGGACTAACTGAAAACAGACGTATGCCGCGAATCGGCAAGATTCATCTGGGTATCAAAGTCAAGAGTAAGTCGGGAGTTGAACACCCGAAGGCTACAGATTATTTTGTTTTTCCGGAGGACGGTAGCCCTGGTAGCGAACTACGGGAACAGCTAGTTGCTGAGTATGGAGAGAAGCCAAAGGAACTTTCAGTAATCTTTCCCCTCGAAGATGAAGAATCTATAGCCAGCCAATACTACCGGTGCTACTCCAGAAGCAGAGGGCTTATCTGCCGTGGTGATGGTGAAACCTGCTTGCGTATGATCGATAAAGCTACAGGAGACCTGCCCGGAAAAGAAACAAAAGAGACCGAACTAAAGGAAATGTCCTGCTCCGGCCAAGAATGTCCTAACTACAAAGAGAGTCAATGCCGCGAGATAATGAATCTCCAGTTTATGCTACCGAAGATTAGCGGTATCGGCGTCTGGCAGATTGATACCAGTTCCATTAACTCCATCAGGAACATCAATAGCTGCCTTGATATGATTAAGGCCGTCTATGGTAGGGTTTGCATGATACCTCTTACACTTGCCCTTGAGCCAATTACCGTGACACCACCGGGCGGCACCAAGAAGACGGTTAACGTGTTGAACC
>SDBU01001268.1_pt1 | contig 36678 bp, 44 predicted proteins | sample 2277071 | NCBI WGS metagenome assembly SDBU01 (sample SAMN10397929, study PRJNA504765) | marine sediment metagenome | isolation source: marine sediment core GS08_GC12, 126 cmbsf | place: Arctic Ocean: Gakkel Ridge, Loki's castle | collected 2008 | reverse complement strand
TACCGTGCGGTTCCACGGCGACACCTCAGAAGGGTTTCGCGCATTCGCGGCGGCCATGAAAGAAGGCTTGCCAGTCGCGGAATTGAGGCGGGTGTGGCCAATTCAAGACGACGAACCGACAGGCCCGTGGTGGGAAATTACGCTTGCCACGACCCCCACCACGGGCCTTTAGTCGTTACCGACCCTCTCTATTTAGGTCGGCGCATTCTTTGCACAACGGTTTCCCGCCTGTGCCAGAACGCAGGTTTTCGCGCTCGATGTTGTTGCCCGTATTGCATTCACTGTTGTTGTGATGCTTCGGCTGCTTAATCGAGTGCCACGGTGCTTTTCGGGGCATAATTGCTCCCTCTTAGCTCGGTCCGTGAACCGACAACCCATCCGTGATCCCGCTCTGTCAGTCCATAGGGGCGGGGGAACGGCCGTTAGGCCAGGCGATACGTCTCCGTCGACTCGTCGTAAAGCACTTCTTTCGACTTCTTTTTCATGTTGTAAAGAGCCGTCCCGATCGTGTTGGCCTTAAGGTCGGGTAGTTCCTCGCGAATTTGTCCGGTCCGTAGACCATCTGGATGCTGCCTAAGCACATCTCTAACGCGATTCGCGCCGGATGGCGACTTAGCCTTGTCGCCTCCCCCTTCCGGTGCCGGAGGCTCTGGGGCAAGCCGGAAAGTCATACGTTTATTGATTTTCCGTTTCTGAATACGTAGTTTTAGCGAGCGAGCGTATAAGGACGTCCTTGCTTGCTGTTCGTCGAGCCCCGACAGTTCCATGACCCTATCAAGGGACATGTACTTATGTGTGTCCAAAACTGCGAGAACGCGATCAACATTATTGATGCCGCCAACTTGCCCGTTGCCGACAACGTCAGCAGTGGACTGCCGTTCTAGCGACTCGGCAGCTACAGCGGGCCCCGGGCCGATCATGTTTTCCTGAAGGACGGCAATGGCTTCGAGGCTTGCAGCGTGTCGCCGCGCCTCAGCCTCACGTAGCTTCCTGATGAGTTCTTCGATTTCGCTGGCCATGGAGCCAAATCTCCTAAACTGCGCATTCCCTCACAGAGTCTGCATTTCCGCTTGACACGAAGGGGAATCTCGTGGTAAGTTGATCTTGGAACGACAAAAGGGTACCGGGGGAAGCGAGTTTGGACCTCGCCCCTCTATCTGGTGGAAGGATAGCGGATCAGACTACAAGCCCGACTCCCCGGTACACCCTCACTCTCGTTCTAGCTTATTCATAGCCGATGCTCCGAAGTCCCCACTTCAGCATCGGCTATTTTTATTGGAGCGGGTTTCTTTAGCTTTGTCAATACCGTTTTAGGTGCGAACGAAAGAAAATCTTTCGCTCCAGAGCGGATGCGACTCGCACACACAAAGAACCATACGAACCCATCATCGCATCGGCTTGTCATCGATAACATGATGACCCCACCCCAATGCTTCTGGCAAACCGTTCTCTATCGCACGGAGAGCGGCCCGCGTCTTGGTGGCGCAGCAGTCTTATACCCTGCCGGAGGGGTCCGTGCGCTCACGGACGGGATCGTAACCCCCTCTCTCCGCTTGGCTACTTCTGCCTGCGCCTAGCAGCCCTGAGCAATACCGCCCGAACCCAGGCGGATAACGGCACGTCTGCGCGTTCGGACGCTGCAAAAAGCTCCGCCTTCTCCGCGTCGGTTAGGCGGATCTGGAGCTGCGCGGACTTAGCCTGATCAGGCTTCTTCGGGGGTCGACCCCTCAGTTTCTTCATGTCCCAATTGTATTGACAAAAAACTTTTCTGTCAAGCCGATTTTATGTATTGACAAATCTTTTATTGTCAATACAATAAAGATAGAGGTGAGACATGGTAACCAACACGAAAAAACCCGGAATCGGCTGTAACCGACCCCGGGCCATGAATCCAGGCTGTTCGCCCGAATACACGAGTGGTATCTGTATTCTACCGCGAACCGGCCGTAACGCAAAAGGCCGTTTCGATGATTGCCCCCGCATGCACCCACGAAGGCACCAAACGCCATGGCCGCGACCGCCACGGTAACCAGCGGCTTCGCTGCAAACTGTGCGGCAAGACGTGGGTGGAAAGTCGCAGACTCTTGGGAGATATGCGAATCCCGCTAGATCGGGCGGTATTCTGCCTCCGGCTACTGCTGGAGGGCAACTCGATTCGGTCAGTTGAACGCCTGACGTACACACACCGCGACACAATTATGAAGCTTGTCGTTTTGGTTGGCGAGCGGTGCCAAGCTTTCATGGAGAAGGCAATCCACAAGACGCCCGTGAACGATGTCCAGGCCGACGAAATCTGGGGTTTCGTTGGCTGCAAGAAGAAGACGGCGGACCGACTCGGCTACGGCGAAGAAGTCGGGGACGCCTACTGCTACACGGCGATCGAGAGAGACACAAAAGTCCTCTTGACCTGGCATCTTGGAAAACGCACGCCGAACAGCACTCACGAATTCGCCCGTAAATTGAAGAACGCGACGTCCGGTCGGTTCCAACTGACAACTGATGGCTACGGGCCGTATCGAGAGGCCATGATCCTTGCCCTTGGCGGCAGGCTTGACTTCGCTCAATTGCAAAAGGTGTACGCCGCAGTCAAAGGCAATGCGGCGTCTGTGCGGTACTCACCTGGCGATATAATAGACACCAAGATACAGGTAGTCTCGGGGCATCCCGACGATTCCCGCATTTGCACGAGTCATGCCGAGCGGCACAACTTGACGATTCGGACCCAGGTGCGCCGCATGACCCGGTTGACCAACGCCTTCAGTAAGAAATGGGAGAACCACGAAGCGGCGTTGGCCTTGTTTTTCGCGTACTACAATTTCTGCCGAGTTCACGGGACGCTGAAGAGTACGCCAGCCGTAGCGGCGGGACTGACTGACCATACCTGGAGCGTCAAGGAACTTCTGGAAAGGATAGCAACACACTCCGGGGCGCTGTCTTCATTTTGACGGGCCGTTTTCTGCCTCAATAGATGACTTGATCGTAATGGATACCGATTCGCCAACTAACCATGGAACTTCCCGCCTAGCCAACTCCACGTCGATCATCCCAGCGTTGGGGCCATTGTAATATCGTAGCCAGGTATCAAGAAGCCGCTGAGGCTCTGGCCGAATTGTCGCAGACATTCCTTGTGTAATCATTGTATGTCTCCTGGGATCCCAATCGATTCCCTCAGTGACTTGTGAACAATCCAGCGGAAACCACGATCCGCGGTAATAGCTGCCAACTCTATCGGTCCACCAATACTCGCTGGCCCACCACGATACCGATGGAGCTTGATGGCCGAATAGACAAGGAAGTGAACAAAATCTATTGCATCCCGCAACGGCATATGGGCGATCGTCGGAATCGCGCGAAATGGCTGCGCTAATTGCTTGAACTTCGCAACGTCCATGCCGGCATTTTGAAGCGCGGACTCAATACCGACGTCATAGCCAAAAAGCAATCGCGATACAACTTCAAATCCCCCGTTGATGAAGATATTCCCCACAGTCAACTCTTCGGCTGTAGCCTCAGAACTCCTGACTCGGTGTCGCAAAACCCCGGGGTTTTGGAGTTTTCGATATCACTGACCGGAAAATGACTTGGGACCACGAATGCACTGCTAGCTTCAACATCCTGTGGGTACCTGTTGCTGGCCACACACCATCCTGTAGCTGCATTGCTAGCAGAGGTCTCAAGTCATTTTCCTGCGAGATCAGGAGTTCTGAGCCTTTCGCAACTCAACGCGGGCACCCTCAACCTCGGCGCACCCTTGCGAGATGCTGCCTATCAAGAACCCGGCGTCGGGTATTGGCTCGTTTCCCGCAACGACGCCTGATGTCTGGAGCCCCGTCCAACACTCTTGGAGAAACGTGAGGAATTCGGCAGCGACATTGCGGATCCCCGGTGCATGAAAAACCCGCCCCCGATAGAAATTACTTACCACATTACGCCAACTGACGGGGCCGAAACTGGCGGCGTTATACGTCACGACAGCCCCTGAAAAGCAGTCTCCCGCGATAAAACGTCCACATACTGGGCCAATTTCATAGATTTTCTGCGCTGAATTATATAGCTGCCCGACAACCCCTGGATTTGCGAAAACTGTTGTCGTCGAGTCCGCCCCTAATACGATGCCTTCAGGGGTCTTCAGCGCTACAGCGATTGTCATTTGACCACTTCCTTAGTGCGCAATCATCGCAAGCAGCTACGTGGTGTGATTACGATTCTAGTCATTAAGAGGGGGCGAGTCAACAGAAAAGGACCCTCGGCAACTCTTTAGAGCCTGAACGGGCGTTCTTGTTTCATCCCGCGCCGTCTGGATGTGCCCCCCATTCCAGCAACACAATCCTAGGACACTACCGGTTCTTCCTCACGCCCCCTCTTCCAGAGGGGCTAAGTGTTCCTCCTCTTCCAGCGCCGCCAGAATGGCGTCGGCCTCGCTAGTGTCGACTTCCTCGGAATCGTCCTCCGCCTTCACTGCGGTCGTAGCGAGGCTGACCCTGATCTCCCGGAATAGCCCGTCGCGCTTGTCCCGGGGCTTCGCCGCCCAGGTTTCCAAGATGCTGCACGCGAGTCCCTGGGGTGGGGGTGTCCGAAACAGCCGGTAGTCCACAACGGTGCCGGCCGGGCGATCCGAAACAACCCGGTGAAACTCTGCCTTGAGCCACCGGTACACGTCGCACATTTGCACGGCGTCATCCGCTTCGCTGTATTCCGGGTCCACGAGGTCGTCGAAACACTCCGCGTCGTCGGGTAGGATCGTCTGAAAGGGCGGCCCCGCTTGCTCGACCAGAGGCAGGTACTTGGCTGCCATCGCGTCCCATGCCTCCGAAACAGCCTCCGTCTTCGTCTTCCCCTCCACCCGCAACTGGTGCCTGGTCTCCTCACGAAACGCTTCAGCTTCTTCCCACAGACCGGCTTTCCTCAGCCGGTCCATGAGCCGCTGTTTCTCTACTCGCTCTGCCATTACCGATTCTCCCTTGCACTGAGTCTCCAAGGTTGCCGCCCTTGTGCCATTCTACCACGCGGGCGAAGATGGCTGAATTCTGAAACAACACGGACAGGGATAACCCTGTACCCTGGCGCCGCGCGACGGGGGGGCGCTGGGCAAAAACCGCGAAACGGGTAGGAATCCTACTACCTTCCACTCTCATCGGCCGGCAGTCGAACCGGCCTGACTGTCACGCTCTTGCACACTCACCCCCCTGGCGTGTCTCCACCGTCGCGATCCAGTGTTACCACTTTTGTTACTCAATCCGATCGAATCACCTCCAACCGGCGATGTTCAGCGTTCAAACCACGTTTGTCACCGGAAGCGTCACCACGTTGCGGAATTCCCCGAGCAAACAAGGGCGAAAGCCACTTCGGTGGTGGCCTCGCCCTGCTGTCTTTGAACCATGTCTGGATGGTGTTTTGCCCCCCTTACTTGACCGGTGGTCATCCACCGAACCTCAAGAAACCCCTAGAAATACGCCGTTTTCCGCTGCCTTGTTACCCACTTTGTTACCACTTTCGCCCCGTTTCTCCGCTCTCCGTCTGCGTAGGTTCCCTGTGATAGCTTGGGCGTCGAGGTGCAGGTAGAACTTGAGCGTGGTCTTGATATCCCGGTGCCTCATGAGTTTCATCAACTCGAACACCGTGACCTCTTCCTCCATGACCATCCGGGTACCGAAGGCCCGGCGGTAGTCGTGAAGGTTGACGTGGGGCACGCCAGCTTCCTCGGTGATTCGACGGAATAGCACGCCCACACGGTTCACCCCGATCGATTGGGCACCATGCCACGGCCGAAACACCTTGCCCTCCCTCCGGTCCTCTGGCACGGCCAGAAGCATGTCCGCGAAATCGGGGGCTATGGGGGTCGTCTCGGCCCGTCTTGCCTTATGGCCCTTGGGTTGGAACCGTAGGACAGGTTCCTCGCCGGGCCTGGCGATCACCGCAACAGGGTTCAGGGGCTCCCAGCTTAGCGATAGAGCCTCCCCGACACGTAGTCCCGAATACCACAGCCCCCGCAAAAAGAACCGCCAGGCGTCGACGTAGGACGGTTGCACGACGCCTTCCACGTGAGCCAGGATCGCGCCGTGTTCTTCGTGGGTGACTGGGTCGCCCTTGCTGCCCGAAGACTTGGGCACCTTGATCTTGGGCGCTTCCGGCATCAACTCATTGTCCGCCGCCCAACGGAGTGCGGCCCGCAAGTGGCGGGAATAGATGCCGACCGTGGTTTGAGATCGACCCTTGCCGAGTTCCTTCTTCCAGTGGTTGAGCCGCTCGGTAGTCACGTCTCGCAGATAGTTTGGGTGTAGGATGTCGTGCGCAAATTGGAACGTCGTGTGGATTAGCTGCAAGGTCTTCTTGGCCTTGCCGTCCGCTTCCATGGCGTCCAGGTAGGCATCCTCGAATTCCTCCCACGTGATCTTGGACGGGTCCTGATACCGTCCGCTCCGCAACTCATCTTCCCACACCGCCGCCTCCCGATCGGCAGCCGTCTTTTCCCGCTTCCGTCCGGTGTTCTCGATCGTGGTCGATTTCGTCTTGATGCACCGCCGGCCGCGGAACGCCCGGAGCTGGTAACAAGGTCGGTCTTTCGGTCCGATCACGCGGACCCGGATTTCGTCAGACATGGTTCATCCTTTCTGACAGACGCCCCTCGACGGGCCCCGCTGTCAGTCGGGGCGCCGCCGGGGGCAAAGGTAGTCAACTATCGATCGTCTCTTGCCCTACGTTGCCTCGTTGCGGTTCGTCGCCCTGGCCGGTGGTACCCGGAAGCTGCTCTGGTTTGCCAGCCATTACTCGGTACCCGGCCGCTTCGCTATCTTCCACCGCTTCGATCGCCTCGGACACCAGCACGTGGCCGTCGACCGTGGTCGCCACGTCCACCGGATCACCCGACTCCGCGGCCGAATCGCCAATATCCGGGCTTGGGGCGTTCTCCCCGTGACGGTTTTCGGGCTGTTTGGTCTCCAGACCATGGTTCTTGGGGCGTGTTCTCCGGCCACGCTGCCAGAAATCCACACACTGCCGGCCGTCCTCACTCAATACCGGTTCGTAGTGGACGTTACCCGACCAGCCAAACAAACGGCACGGGTTGGGGTGGCCGCGGTTCGACGCGGCTTGGTTGAACTGCCGGCAGTTGCGGCAGATAGTGCCTTGCCCTGCATTCATGTTATTGCCCTCCATTCGTGTTAGGTTTCAAACCCGGGCCTGTCCACCCGGACCGCTGGTGTCTCGCCGTCGTCCAGTTTCTTGCCGCCGCTCTTGAACACTTCGGGTACCGGAACCCGGCCGAGCGCTTTGGCGATGATGCCGTCCGTGCGGATGTAGTGGCGCTCCGTTACGTCGGCCGCCGCGTGCCCGAGCATGAAGCGGGCCACGTCGACGGAGCCAAATTCGGTCAAGTTCGTGGCCAGCGTCTTCCGCAGCGCGTGAAGTCCAAACTGTTCTTTTTTTGGGACGCCGGCCTCATTCTGAAGTCTGTGGAAGTGCTCATAGAAGGTGTTTCGATTGTACGGCCACGGGAATATCAATTCGCGATCCGTACGAATGGCCCGGAGATGCTCCAGCACAACGTCGACCAGTGGAATGGAAAGCGGCCGGTTTCCCTTGATGCTGTCGGCCGGGATATTCACCACGTGGGCATCCCGATCAATCTGATTCGTTCGCAACTTGAACAGCGTGCCCCGCCGCACGCCTGTGAAATAGACAAATACCACCAAGGCCCGCCACCAGGCTCCCGGCTTGATTCCCGGTAGGTGGGGTTTTTCGGCTAAGCAGAGGACTTTGTACGTGGCCTCGAGGTGTTCCGGGCTAACGATCCTGGGTTGAGTTATCCGTGGCTGTGGTGGCTTCACCCAGGGCACGTGGTCAAGGATGCCGACCGCGTCACGGCGATATGGGCCCACCGGGCCGGCTCTATCAAGCACGTACTGGATAAACCGCATCTTGCTACGAACCGAGTTCGGCGACGCCTTTTTGTACGGCTTTTGACCGCGCAAATTCAGCGACACATCACGAAACCCCGCAAGTATTTGGACCGTGATATCCTTGAGTGGCGGGTCCGTGGTGATCAACCGCCATCGGCGAAGAATTACATCATGATCCGCTAGAGTGTGAAGTGATGCCTCGCCCAGGCGCATCGGGCGATAGTATTCATAATAGAAACTCGAAAGCGTTGTGGCTCCGTCGACCTTGGGAAACAAGTCTTGTCCGTGGGCCGCGGTCCACTTGTCCGCCTGGTCTGCCATCTGCATGTAGGCCGGCGCATCCTCGAGTATCCGGTCGGAACACACCATGGCGCGAACCACATCGACCGTCCGTTGCATGAGCTTATCCAAGGCTGTTTTCCATAACTCGGGGTACGTTTCTTTCGCATACAGAAGGTGACTCACTTTGATACCGAGTTTCTCGGCAATCTCATGGCTATCCTTGCCTTGGGCTTGCAGTACCGCAGCCCGGGCGATGAGTGCGACCGTTTTGGACTTCGGTCCAGGGGTCGGCCCCACGCGATGGCGGCGATCCTTGGGGCCGGCGGGGCTCACGTGCCAGTCGGTGGGCTTGGGTGTACTCATGACCAACTACCCTCCTCTCGATCTCGCCACGTGCCGTCGACGTATTCGGTCATGGCAATCCGTGCGGCTTCAAGGTCGTCACCGGCGACGTGCCAATGAACGATAACCGTGTCGGCCGTGCATTGGACCGAACAGGCTATCGGCTGGAAGCCAATCAGCTTTTCAAGAGGCAGGTGGGTCGGTTGATGATACCGAATCCAGTCCATTGCCAGCCGGACCTGGCCGTGATTGCGCACGGCCTCACGCGGGGTTTGTGGCGACGTCATTTCGTCGCAAGTGCCGAACACTTCGTTGACGATGAGGATTCGGCAAGATGCCAGTGCTTGGGTAGTCATGACACGGCACCCCCTTCCTCGACCTCGATTGGATCGCAGAGTTCCAACTCGCCGTCGCAAGCGTCCAGGGCCGCGGCCAGGGGATCGGCCGGCTTGCCCCTCCACGATGGCCGGATGTACTTCCCGACGATCGCCCATTGGCTGGACTCGCCTTGCTGGAGACGGGCCACGGCGCCCTTGTTGAACGATCGGGCAAAACCTATCGCGTCACGGGGTGTCAGGTTCTTAGCGTGAAGGCTGCCCTCCGTGAAACTGGGGATGCAATCCCAGACGTTTTGGGGCTTCCATCCAGGGGGCGGGGTGACGAGGTAAACGGACTGTTTTCCTTTCCGGTGGGACATTGCTGATCCCCTTTCTCGCCAGATTGGCGAGTGCGCGCAACAACACCCACGGCCTGGTGAAAAAACGGCCTGGAAGAGCCGTCCCCCTGGTCGTCGCTCCCCGCCTTGTGGCGGATCGTAGCTTCAGCCAGGGGCCAAGCCGTGGGTGTCGCTGCTCTTGCGCTCATTACAGAACCTTCCAGTTGCGGGTTTTTCAAGCCCGGTCCGGCGTGGTTAAGAGAATCACCGGACGCGGTAAGTATCGGCACGTCGCCCGGGATTGTCAAGCGGATTCGGCGGCCATGGTTTCGAGCCGGATAATCCCTACTTATGCCAGATGGTTTCGAGGATTAGAGAAACGAATGTGTCTCGCATTCTTCGGACGACTCGCCTGATTGACTCTGACCGTCCACCTGGTCAGACTTGCGCCTAGACTTGGTCACCCCTTGCCGAAACGAGGTGCAACATGAAACGGTTCGTTATTCTCGTATTGCTGTTCTGTGGCATCACTCATGGGGCAGAGCCCAGAACCTGGACCGACCAGTCCGGCAAGTTCAATGTTCGGGCGACTCTCGCAAGTGTCAAGGTCGTCTTGGCGAAGGAAGACGGCACGACGATCGAAGTACCTTTTGACCGGTTAATCAAAGCCGATCAAGATTATGTTTGGAAAGCTATTGCCGGTGTTGAGGTAGTTTCCGGCAAGGTAGTACGTGTTACCGACGGAGACACCATAACGGTTTTGGAGGATAAGACCCAACACACGATTCGGTTGGTCGGGCTTGACGCACCGGAGGGTGGTCAGGAATACGGACAGCAGTCGCGACAAGCTCTCACGTCTAAGATATTAGAGAAACATGTGCGAGTGGAATGGCGAGAAAAGGACTACTACAAACGGTCCCTTGGCAATATCTACCTAGATGGTCGTTGGATCAACAAGGAAATGGTGGCGGAGGGATGGGCTTGGCACTACAAGGAATACTCTGACGATAAGGAACTTGCGAAAGCTGAGAGCAAAGCCCGAGAGGCAAGGGCGGGGTTGTGGGCGGATAAAGACCCCATGCCCCCTTGGGATTATCGCCGTACGCCGCCAGAAGATTTGCCGCCAGCCTTGAAACCGGTCCCCCCGCCACCAAGTAAACCACGTACTTCCTCAAGTCAAACACAAACCCATTGGATCACAAGCAGTAGCGGGATCAGGCACAACAGCGGTTGCCGCTACTATCGCAACTCCAAAGGTAGCCCGTGTGGTTCCAATGCTGGAAGAGCCTGCAAGATATGTGGAGGGTGAACACCGGTGGCGACCCGTTACGCTCTCTCAATCATTCTGATCTTGCTCACCGGCTGCCCAACCCCCGAGCAACAGGCCGCCGATGTCTTCACCCAGGCCCAGCTATTCCACGACGAAGGGGAACTCGACAAGGCCATTGCCGGCTACGGCCTGGCGCTCGAGCTGGACCCCAACGAACCCGCGATCTACCTCCACCGCGCCGAAATCCTTCTCCTGACCGGCGACCCTGACGGCGCCTTTGCCGATTGCACGGAAGCCATCCGGCTCGATCCCGACATGGCCGGCGCCTACAAAGGCCGGGCTGCCGTTCATATCTCCCGCGCCGACTTCGGGCCGGCTCTTGCGGACCTCAACGAGGCAATCCAGCTTGATCCAACCGACGCGATGGCCTACCGGGCCCGGGGCGATGTTTACTGGGCAATGGGGAATCCGATCAAGGCGGAAGCCGACTTCGCGAAGGCGACTGAACTCGGACCATCATCCGGTGGTGTTCCGGTTGGCGAGGATGGGGAGGGATGATAAGGAATCACTGGCCTCAGTCCTGCCCCGCTTGACTGAATTGTGCCGGCGTGGCCGGTTCAAGCCGAGCGAAATATAGAAGGTTGCATCCCCTAACGGAGTGGAATTCCAAGAAAACCGGTGATCATTGTCGTCAAGAGATTGACAGGTGAGAGTACTTCCGTCAGTGTGACAGCCAGCCTAGTCGGCAACGGTGGAAACTCTAGTTGTGATCAGTAGTCTTCTAAGGACTGGTGACAGCGTCAGCCCCTCTGCAATTCCAATGGAGGAAGAATCAATGCCTGATATCCTTTATGCCTATCCTAATCACTTTTGGCTGGGCACTGGTTGGCTCGATTTCAATGGGAATTGGGATCATCATTACGCTCAGACTTTTTGATCTGTCCACTAGAGACGTTGACGAGTGGGACTTGATCAAACAAGGGAACATTCCGGTTGCGATAATCCTGGCATCCGTAATCATCTCTCTCGGACTTGTTGTGTCCTCGGCCATTCAGCCATGAGGTGATCCAATGTTGCACAAAGGACTGCCTGCGGCCTTGAAGGGGCTCATTATCGGATGCCTCCTGACAGGAACGCTGTATGGCCATTCTGGCCGTACCGATTCAAGCGGCGGTCACCACAACCGGAAGACCGGAACCTACCACTATCACAACTCGGGTTCGTCTTCGAGAGGAAATTCCGCCAGGTACACTCCACGGACATCTTACAGAACCTCTGCCAAGACCTCCTATCGCACCACGTACCGGAAACCTCCTCAGAGTGATCGATTCAGCTACAAGATTCTTGGAACAACAAAAGTCGGGACACAAACTCGATATCGAATTCAGTTGGTACCACAAACCGCATCGACACCTACTGAAGTCGACCTACGCAAGATCGCGAACAAGCTTGAAGGCAAGAACTTTTCGGCGACGTTCTTTCTTCCGGGAACGGAGCAAGGGCCGGTTGCATGCGGCTCGGTTCGCAAATCGAGTGAAAGAGGTCTCGAAATTCATCTTATTGACCAACCGCCCAAGTCTGCGACACAGATATCACCGAAGCCACAGACAACCCTTCCTTCACTGGCCGAACAAGAATCGAAACGTAAGGAACACGAATTCCGCACCTGGACCGACAACACCGGAGAGTTCACCATTGAAGCAAGGTTCCGGAGCTATGGAGCGGGGAAGCTGACTCTCGAAAAGAAAGATGGGTCAAGGATCACTCTTCCCATGGAACGTCTCGGGACGGAAGATCAAGAATGGGTGAAGCGGTTGAAACGGTAGTTGTTGGAACGTGTGCCTCGGGGATGGATTGCTGGTAGACTACGCCCGTGCTCCACCACACCCTCCCCCATCGCCCTGATCCTGACGGGTTATAGACAATGTCGTTCTCAGTTCAATGCCCAAAGTGCTCCAAGTCGCTAAAGGCTACAACCCTGCACATTGGACGGCAGGCGAAATGTCCGAAATGTGGTTCACTCGTGACGATTTCCGCGCCTGGCGAAGATCAGCCATCTCTGGAACCGGCAAAGCGAGACTCCCAGACAACTGAACCGGCAATTCCGCCAATTCCGGATATTCCAACACCTGACAGTAGCCAAAGCACACGCAAGCCGGGAAAGTCAACCTACTCACTGCACGTCGTCATCGGAATCGCCGCCGGGAGCGCCACCGTTGCGATGCTAGTTGGGTATTTCGTTGGCCGTGAACACATCAAATACGAAATCCGATCTACTCTCGCTGAAACAGGGGAGGCGATCAAAGCAGGGATACGGGAGGCGTTTGGCGGCAACGCAAATCCTGAATCGGAAGAACAAGCTAATGAAGAAGCAGCCGCTTTTGAGAGGCAGGCACCTTTTGCCGTTGGCAAAGTACATGCCGCAGGTGCGTTCTCACTTGCGCTAGTCGACGTCCGGGTCGATCACGCGGAAGTCAAGTCATCGTTTGGTGACGGCACGCTCGAACTTGACGAAAAATACCTGCTCTGCACCTTTCGCGTTACTAACACCGACGAACGCAGAATCCTCAATTTTCACGACTCCGGATCCTTCGGTTCCAGCTATTTTACGCTTCAAGACGACGTGAAGAACCATATTCGCGGTGTTGGGTTTGGGTTCAGCAACGATCTTGTTGGGGCCATTTCCATCATTGACGACATACTGCCGGGTGAACAACGGACACACCTTGAAGTTTTTACCATTCCACCGCCCAAGACCGAACATTTGATTCTGACCATTAGTCTCGAAGCGTTTGGTGGCGATGGTCGTATCAAATACAAGATTCCTTCAGCACAAATCGAAGGGTTTTCTCAAAGCGGAACGTGAGACCGCGGCCAAACAAGACACCCAACCGCAACAGTGGTGGGGCGCGGACTCTAAGATTGACAGCCGCCGGCCGGTAAGCCTGGTAAACTCCACCCATGCACCGCCTCACCCTCTCTGTCGTCCTGATCCTGTTCGCCCAAGTCGAACATCCGAACCAACTCACCGGCAAGGTGGTGGCCGTGGCCGACGGCGATACCCTGACCATCCTGGTCGACCAGAAGGAAGTCAAAGTACGCGTCAGTGCCATCGATTGCCCAGAACGTGGCCAGCCGTTCGGAACGAAGGCTAAGCAGTTCACCGCGGACCGGACTTTCGGCAAGGTTGTCTCGGTCAAGGTGGTCGACACGGACCGCTACGGCCGGACTGTTGGCCGAGTTGTGTTGCCCGGCGACGTCGATCTATCGGAATTGCTGGTCGGATCCGGCATGGCTTGGCACTACGTCCAGTACGCCCCCGACGATGAACAGCTTGCCGCGCTCGAAGCAACCGCCCGTCAAGGCAAGTTGGGGCTCTGGTCGGACTCGAAAGCACCGATCCCGCCGTGGGATTGGCGGAAAGGTGAACGGGGCGAGACCGAGCCGGCCGACGGGCCCGGATACTGGCTTAACACCGAATCGAACGTCCGGCACAACTCGACGTGCAAGCATTACCGGGCAACGAAACAGGGGCGAGAGTGCCGGGGGGATGAGGGGGAGGCTTGCGGGGGAGAGAAGGTCCGCCGGCACTCATTTCAATGCATCTTCTTACGAGGAGGGTCAGATCATGGTGTACTTTCGACGTTGGCGCGGTTTCACACTTGTGGAACTATTGGTGGTCATTGCTATCATCGGCATTTTGATTGCCCTCTTGTTGCCGGCCGTGCAAGCCGCGCGCGAGGCGGCCCGCCGGTTGCAGTGCAGCAACAACCTCAAGCAACTCGGCTTGGCCCTGTACAATTATCACGATAGCTACAAGACCATGCCGTTCGGCGTACGTCCCGGCGGTTGGAACGGCGGTTGGGGGACATCGTTTTACGTGCGGCTTCTGCCTTACGTCGAACAAACGGCAATGGCCGAGCTGTGGCCGTGGACGGAAAAGGGTCCCTACAGCCGTAATGAAGGCTATATGGCCGGAAACAGGAATCTTCGCGGCACCCCGCTGGATCTTCGCAACGTTAACGTTGCCTTTGTCGACTGCCCGTCTAGTGCCTTGCCGGATTTCAACAGGGGAAACAACGCCATTCAAATGGCGTCCTACGCGGGCGTCGCGGGCGCGGTGGAGCCTACCGGGCGGTACGTGTCGACGCGCTACCGCAATAAGGACGCTTGCTGCGGGGCCTGCGGGAACGGGCCCGGAATCCATTCGGCAAGCGGAATGTTAGTGGGCAACGTTGTTCTTAAGTTTGCCGACTGTACCGACGGCACTTCGAACACGATGATTCTTGCAGAAACCTCGGACTGGGCGTACGACGCAGCCGGCGTTCGACAGCACGTGGATAATAGTTGGCCGCACGGCTTTCCCATGGGTACCGGCGACACACGCACAGTTATTGGGCCGCAGCAGAGCACTGGCACCGGTCTTCCTCAACGGTGGTTCAACTTGACCTCGATCCGCTATCCGGTGGGAACCCGTGATTACACATTGCCGGGAATCTGTAACAATAAAGGCGCTAACAATCCAATACTCTCGGCCCATCCCGGCGGCGCGCAAATCCTGCTCACCGACGGCAGTGTGCGTTTCCTTAGCGAGACGACCTACCTGGAGACCCTGAAGCTTCTCGCGGACCGGGATGACAAAGTGCCGCTACCCGAGTTCTGAGCCATGTCGCGCCATTTTCGGCCTTGTAGGCCGCATTGTGGTAGTGGTGGTGTGATCGACGCCCCGTTTCCGGTGGATCACCGGAAGCGGGCGTTGCGTGCGGAAAACGAACATTGGTCGTGTGTTTCTCGAAGAAGGATTTTCAACCATGCTGATTCCTAGAATGCTTGTGCGGAGCCTCGTGCCAGGGGCCATTCTCGCGATGATCGTTCTGCCTTTCTGTGGCGGGTGCGGACCCGGTGGTTTCTCGGGGCCGACGGGGACGGTTAGCGGAACGGTTACGCTCAACGGCGAGGCGGTCCCGCCAGGGTGCAACGTGGCTTTTATCTCGAACGAGGGTCATACGGCCTCCGGCAATGTCGGAGCGGGCGGAAAGTACAAACTGTCGGTTGTCGGCGAGGGCAACAATGTCCCCGCGGCCACCTACAATGTATTGATCACCCTTCCATCCGAGGGAGGGGAAATGTCCGAGGCAGACTACGACAGGATGATGGACGAAGAGTCCGCGGCCGGCGAAGCCGAAGGTCCGTCTGAAGGGGAAACTCAACCCGAAGAGGAAGTCATCCCCGCCAAGTATCAAAGCACCGGCACGAGTGGGTTGTCGTTCGAGGTCAAGGCGGGGAGCAACACGATCGACATCCCGCTGGAGTGAGTTCCCGGAGGTCGGTTTCTTCCGGGATCATGCGGACTTGCGGTCTGGATGAACACGCCGGCTTGACCGAGACTCTCCGTGGCGGTACCTAACGGGGGGAAACGCCGAAAACGACGACCATGGTCTTGAATCCCTTGGCGGTACGGCTCGAATACGCGTGTGAGATGCTTCCGGTTTGACGGACACTCCAACTGCTTGATTTTGTCAGTTAGAATCGAGCGAAAGAGGAGTGCGTTATGTCGAGAATCACACCTTTTGGCGGGAGACGCACCCGTCTGGGGGGTCAAAAAACGACGTCCAATTCGAGTCAAAAGGGTGGGCAGGTCTTCTTCTCTCCCCACGCGTCCCCCCCCCGGACGATGTGCATTAGGGAAATGAATTGCGGCCCTCGGTTGTCCGCGCTGGCGTGAGGGATCATAGTTGTTGGCGGGGCGTTGTCGCGATGTTTATGGACCGGAGACTTCGTTTCCAGCAACCTGCCGAGTTCACGCCAAGCCGGGACACGAACCAGATGCATGCGGAGAAGGACGAATTTCGAGTATTGTTGGAAGAGGCGCAGGCTGGTTCGCAGGACGCAATGTGTGAACTGATCGAACGGTATGCTCCTCATATCGTTCGCGCTGTACGCCGCAAACTGAGCAAGGCGATTCGAGCAAAATTCGACTCGTTCGACTTCGTGCAGGCGGTCTGGGCATCGTTTTTCGCGGCCCCACGGGGATTCGACAGATTCGATCGTCCCGAAGAATTGATGGGATATCTGGTGACACTGGCTCACAACAAGGTGGTGGACGAGATTCGCCGCCGCATGAAGACCGAAAAGTACAATGTCAACCGCGAGCGATCCTTGGACGATTCTGACTTGCACGTCGCCAGAAGCCTGGCTGCCCGGGAGCCATCGCCCAGTGAGGTGGCGGTTGCCGGTGAGCTATGGGCGCGCTTGCTCAAGGGGCAGCCCGAGCATTATCGACGAATCCTCGAACTACGGCGTGCGGGGAACACCCCGCAACAGATTGCCGACCAACTCGGATTGAATGAAAGAACGGTACGTAGGGCTATCCAGAGGATCTTTGAAGAGCAAATGGCGTGAGCGAGCCAAACGACCATGCATACGTGATGCAAGAGGGGATTGAGGCCATCCTCACCGAGTCGAGTCTCCGCTCGCGGGTTGTCTCGGAGGCTAGGGACTGTTGGGCGCAAGGCCGGCCGCTGGATGCGAAGGCTTTCCTGGCCGAGCACCCGGAGTACAGCACGCGGAAGTCAGTCGTTCTCGACTTGGCTTACGAGGAATACTGTCAGAGGATTGAGGCTGGAGAATCGATTGACACCAACACCTACTGTCGGCGGTTTTCCACGTTCGAGAGATCACTGGGGCGGCTGATTGCAGTCCACGAATTCCTGGACGAGAACTCTCTTCTCTTGGCGACCGCGGACATCGATTGGCCAGCGCCGGGCCAGATCTTTCAAGGCTTTTCCATACTTGTCGAGCTTGGGCAGGGCGCTTTCGCCAGGGTCTTCCTGGCCGAAGAAACTGCCTTGGGTGATCGTCCAGTCGTTATCAAGGTCAGCAGGAATGGTGCCGCTGAAGCCGACTTCCTGGGAAAACTGCGGCACCCGAACATTGTACCGGTCTATTCGGTGCGGGAGCATACCGAGAGCGGTCTTACCGTCGTTTGCATGCCCTATCTGGGACGTCTTACCCTTTGTGACATTTTGGACACGCTCTTCGCCCGGGAGACGAAACCCACCAAATCGCGGGCGATCTTACAGGCACTCGCCGTGCATGCAGATGAGTCACCAGCTACGCACAACGACGCCCGCCGGACAGATCCCAAACTCCGCCCCGGCTCCTACGTTGACGGCGCGATCTATTTGGGATCTCAACTGTGCGACGCGCTGGCTTATTCCCATTCCAAGGGGGTCTGTCATTCCGACCTGAAACCGTCGAACATATTGATCACACCCGGCGGCAAGCCCATGCTGTTGGATTTCAATCTGGCGTTTGATCCACAGATGGTTGAGCGACGGCTGGGCGGCACCCTGCCCTATATGGCGCCCGAGCAGCTTCATGCCATCGGTGATCCTTCCGATCACCAGCCCCCGGCGGTGGACGAACGGTCGGATATCTTCTCTCTGGGCGTGATTCTCTACGAAATGCTCACGGGACGTCTTCCCTTCGGCCGGATTCCCACAAGGTGCTCCAATGACGAAATCAAGACCCATTTGCTGAGGCAACAAAGGTCGGGGCCGTTATCGCTGCGAGAAGCCAACAACCAAGTTGATCCGGCGCTGGCCGGATTGGTGGAGGGCTGTCTGGCATTTGATCCTCAAGACCGCCCGGATAGTGCCGATGCGCTGGCGGCCGCTCTGCGGCGGAGCATTTCTCCCGCGCGAAGAACACGGCGCTGTATGCGACAGCACCGTTGGCTCGTGCGCTCAATCGCAGCTTCGTTCCTGCTAATCTGCCTCGGCATCGGCTACCATTTGTCGACACGAGACCCATTGGCCGTTCGGCAACTCAATATTGGACTTCAGTACTACCGCCAAGGCGAGTATGCCGAGGCGGAAAAGAACCTTACTCTGGCGAGTGAGTCGGCCGAAGGACGTGCAGAGGCGCTCTTTTGGCGAGCCCGAATCCGCCAGAAGGAGGGCAGAGTACTATTAGCCTTGGAAGACTACGAAGAGGCCGCCAGGTTGTGCTCGGCCCCCGAAATCAGCGCGTGTCAGGCCTATTGTTGCGCACTGAAGCGGCTCAATCCAAGCGCTATCCGGTTTTCCAACGAAGCGATTGATGCCGGTTTCGCGACTGCGGAAGTGTACAATAACTTGGGTTACAGCCACTTGCGCAAAAGTGACTTCAAATCGGCCATGGTTGCCCTGGACGAAGCGATCAGGCAGGACGAGTCATTGCAGCCCGCCCTCCATAACCGCGCAATGGCCGAGCTTCGCTGGGCATTGAAGAAACGGTGCCCGCTCGACAACAAGGCAGGCACGGATATCGACAACGCGCTCGACGCCGGTCCGCCAAGTGCAGGGTTGTACTTGGATGCGGCACGCATCTATTCCCGACTGGGACAAGAATCGGGAGAGCATCGCGAGCGGGTCATTCGATACCTGAGTGAAGCACTCCAGCTTGGCGCGAACGCGGATGTCGTTCGCAGGGAATTCGAGTCCCTACTTGATAACCCGGCTATCGCGGCATTGCTCGAGAATTCTGCCTCGGGAGAAACCCGGCCGAAACCCATCGGCCTGGTTGATCCACTCCTTGAAGATTCCTTTCAGCTTCCCGTGAGGGCTGCGCGAGTCAGACGACCATTCTAAGCTTCCAGGCGACGCCACCCACAACGCACTCCGCCCCCCTCATTCTCTCCCCCGCGCTGAGGCGTGGTCCGCGTCGTCGTCGCCGGCTCTTACGAATGCGTCGGCAGAGTCACGAACCGGAGGGCAACGATTAGCGCCGCGCGGAATCGGCCCGTCCTGTTCGGCAGGCCCCTTCTCCTTGTTGCGAAAAGACCTCACCTGCGGTCGATTGTGATGCGATTCTTCCCCCGCGATCCACACGTTGGACTGATGGGGGAAGCCGGCGGCCGGTAGCAAGTCCCTCCATTTCAGTCGCTTGCGGCGCCGTTGCGTGGCCGGGTACACAAACCGGGCATCAGGATCGCGGCGATTGCCTCTCGCGGCTGCTTCTGCAAAGTAGTTGCCCCGTCTTCTCCAAGGTCAATGTCCACCTTCTGCGGTGGAATTCGATTTCTATTATAGCGGGGGCCATCCGATTTGCCAGTGGGCAGGACTCGTGAGCCGGGCGCTCTAGGCGCGCGAGTCTCACGGGGAACCGGCGGTCGGGTGTGCCCCAGTCATTGCCGTGGATCAGTGAATCGCGTTCCAATTTCTTAGGGCAATTGCACTTCACAAGAAGGAAGGTGTACCTATGTTTGCGCTGCTCGCCGCCTTGGTCCTTACAGTTCCCACGGGGGAGCCAGGTGCTCTCGACGTTGTCGCGGATGAGATGGATTCCGACGCCAATGGAAACTCCAGCCTCAGCGTCTCCAACACGGAATTTGGCGATCCAAATCAAGAGACATCCGACCCGCCTCCGGAGAACCGGTCCCTCTTGGGTAGTCCGCCGGAGATCATTTATTTTTATGCGGACATTTCGACCACCGATACCTTGTGGGTCGACGGAACCGTCACCGATGAAGACCTGTCAGGAATGACCGTCCGTATCTCCTGGCTAGGCAATGACTACGTGGTGAACGTCGATGAATGGGGGTCGTTTTCTTGGCAAATCGCGTACGATGATGAGGAAGGTTTGATATCCGCCGTAGCCATCGATTCGACGGCGCTGGAGTCAGAACCGTGGGAGGACCTGATTTATCCTTAACCGTACGCTCAGACGTTTGGTAACACAGTTCTTCTTCTCCGGAGTCGCGGACGGCAGTCCGCGACTCCGGACGGGGACGTACGCCGAATGACTCATCGTTTCCTATTCGTGTTGGCAGAAACACTGGCCTGACCGACGTGCATCCAAAGGGCAACGAATTCCGTGATCTCTGCCTGGCAGTCGCCCGGGAAGACGCCGACGCAGTCGCGCGATTTCGTGATGGCGTGATTCCGCACCTGCACACGATCGTTCGCCGCGCCCTTCGGTCGGAGCGTAGCGCCTGGCCGTTGGGCTGGAGGCTTCGGATGGCAGCTCGGGAGTTTCAGGCCAAGAAAGCCTGGCTTTCGACGCAGCCCGATGAATCGTGCGTCAGTCACTTGGCACTGAGGCTATGCAACCTGTTAATCCAGGTGGTACAGTCCACTCCTGGACCATCGCCGGACGAGACAATCCTGAGAGTGCTCGATCCGGGAACGCTGTCTGACGACTCAACACTGACGAGGAAGTCTCCGTAGTGAATCGACAAAGGGCTACCGAAGTACGACATGCCTGACCGATACTCCCGCCCGTCAAGACAATCCTGCCAGCTTCGTCCGAGTGTCGGCCACGCGTAGGGCAAGCCACGAGTTCTCTCGGAACCGCGACGCGAATTTCTTGGCCAGGAGTGGAGGGTTGATAGTGGGCCACCAGCGATCGAGCGTTTACTTAACTTGGCGCTCTAGCCGAACAAAGTCGCCCTTGCGCACCATGACATGCGGCCCCGTACCGGCATTATATTCTGCTGAGAGTTTCTCGCAAATCCAGGTATCGGGAATCTCACCGCCCGTTGCGATAACAAGCATGCGAGTCTCATGGCCGTGCAAGACAGCCACCCACACCTGACCGGAGCTAATGCGCATTTCGTCCATACCGCGTAAATCGAAATCACGCGACAATTGTGGACTCGATTTCTCAAAGAACGGAAACTTTTCGCCGAATTTCGGGCGTCCCCCGGATTTCGAGCCCGTCAATTTGAGACCGAACAGACGGTTTGCGGCGGCAGAGACGGAAGGCGGCAAGCTGTTCAGTCGTAGCACCTGGTCCAAGGGCGTTCCAACACTCCTGCCGCGGACGCAGACCGTGATGCTCTTCGATCCGGAGAGCAAAGGTGTCGTTGCCAGCGGGACATGGGAACACGTTCAAAGCGTCGTTGGCCACCTCATGAAAGAGACGGAAGACTACCCGTCGCGGACTTCGTTGAGGAGTTTCCGACGGACGAACAACTCGCGAAGATTGGCGAGGTGGAGCCGTAGATTGCTGTCTCTTCAATCTGGCGAGTCTTCGGTGCTCGGAACGCAAATTTGACCCCGATTCGCGAGTTGGGCCGCGGGTTGTCGACAAAGGCACCTCGAAGCGGTCGAAGCCGTCGAGTCCGGAAAATTCACTGTCTACAGGGGCCCCGCCGGCGCCCTCGAGGAGAGACCACACGATCCCCGAGCCGGTCTCCTTCTTCCCCGCCGGAGGCCATGGCCGCAGCGAGATTCGACCACCAGGCTGTCGAGCAACAGCAACATCGAGGCCCGGGGCGGCCGGCGGCCAGGAAGCCTGGGGCGATTCCCCTTAGTCGGGGCCGGGAGCAACCTGCCTATTTTGACACCCAAATTTTAGAAACAACATGGCTGGGGATAACCCTATACCCTGGCGCCGCGAAGGGGTGGGGTGTTGGGCAAAAACCGCGAAACCGGCCGGAGTCCCAACGGGGCCCCAGGGGGTCTTTCTTTTCGTTCAATACATCTCGTCGCGTGCCCTGTCCTTCGTTCGTTGCTTGATGGACACTCCTTCGCTTCTTTGTTTCCCGCCTGTTTCTAGCTTGTTTTCAGCCTATTTGCGGCCTGTTGCAAAGAATGAGCCCTGTTGCTTGGGTGGGGCAATGACACCTTGCGGCCATGAGATACCCGCGACAGAAAAGGTGGAGTCTCGAAAACCAAAGTGTCCAGTTCAAAAAAACAATTGAGAAAGATTCGGGGTGTAAAGAGTCAATTTACCCCATCACCACTTTACACTCTCGACTACCCTTGTCCGCTCCATAGAATGGTGGCAGTCTTTCAATGAATTGCCCTCCGCGATAGTTTGAGCTATCCGGAGGGCGTGGCCCCAACCTACTGAGGAGGTTGAAGCAATGTCCACTCTATCGACTCGATCTGAGTCAAGCAAGTCCCGTTGTTCCGAGAAGGCAGAAGCAGCCGCCGGCCGTATCCTGGACGCCTTCCGATCGGGCAACCTGCCCAAGGCACTGGCCCCGATCTTCATCAACCGCAAGGACAACGTGCCTTGCCGATCGTGGAGTTGGTCGAATCAGCTATTGACCGCCCTGGCCGGCTACTCTGACGCCCGGTCTTATCGAGACTGGCAATCCATCGGCCGCCAGGTGAAGAAGGGGGAAAAGTCTTTCCACATCCTGGAGCCCTGCCCGCGGACGTTCACGAAGCGGGATAAGGAAACCGGGGAGGAAACCAAGGTTACGATCGTCAAGGGATTCAAGGCCGGCCCCCGGTTCGGTGTCGAGCAGACGGAAGGCAAACCACTCCCTCCGCCTGATCCGAATGTCATGTCTTGGCTGGAAAACCTGCCCTTGCGTGAAGTGGCCGAGAAGTGGGGTTTGACCGTCGACGCCTACAACGGCAAGAACGGTAGCTACCTCGGCTACTATCGGCACGGCCAGTCAATCGCGTTGGGAGTCGAGAATCTTCTTGTATGGGCCCACGAGTTAGTCCATGCTGCCGACGATCGGGCGGGGACGATCACCAAAGCGCACGGCCAGCAGCCCGACAACGAGATCGTGGCACAATTGGGTGGGGCCGTTCTGCTGGAGGTCTTGGGCCATGAGACCGAATCGGACCGCGGCGGGGCGTGGGAATACATCAAGAGCTATGCGGAGAAGGCCAAGCTGGACCCCGTGGTGGCCTGTCAACGGCTTCTGAATCGCGTCTGCGCTTCGGTTGCCCTGATCCTGGACACTGCCGGCGAACTGGCTGGAAAGGTGGTGGATCATGCAACTGTGTGAGCAATACCGCCCGACGTCCTGGCCCGAGGTGATCGGCCAAGACAAGATTCTCGCCAAGCTGGACCGACTTCGCAAACGTGGCCTGGCCGGCCGGGCTTACTTCCTCTCCGGCCCCTCCGGTTGCGGCAAAACGACGATCGCCCGTCTGATCGCCGATGAGGTAGCCGACGATTGGTGCATTCACGAAATCGACGCCACCGACCTATCGGCCGCCCGGATTCGAGACCTCGAAGACAAGACTCGAAACCGCGGGCTGGGTGCAAAGCGCGGGCAAGCCGTCATCGTCAACGAATGCCACGGCCTGAACCGAGGGGCTATCCGGCAACTGTTGACCACCCTGGAGAGGATCCCCGATCACGTCGTCTGGATCTTCACGACAACGAACGACGGGGCCGAGAGCCTGTTCGATGAGCAGATCGACGCCCACCCGCTCTTGAGTCGGTGCGTCAATCTCCCCCTGGCCCGTCGCGGTCTAGCGAAAGTGTTCGCCCGACGTGCCATGGAGATTGCAACGGCCGAGAATCTCAACGGCCGCCCCATCGAAGCCTATGAAAGACTGGCGAAAGACTGCCGAAACAATTTGCGGGCCATGTTCCAGGCCGTCGAAGCCGGCGACATGATCGAGTGATTTCCGAAGCGGGCTGGCGATCGGCGCGGAGGGCGAAAGTGTCAAATATCAACCTCCGCCCGAATTCGCCCGCCCTTGCCCTGAAAACGCAGGGTTTGAATCAAGCCGAAAGTGTAAGGCGTCGATTATAGTTCAGACCTTACAGAAACAACCAACGGGAGAAATGGGACATGTCCGAAAAGATCGATGCGATATACCTTCGCGTGTCGAGTTCGTCGCAAGATCTCCGCAGTCAGTTACCCGATTTGAAACGGTGGGCGGAGGCCAATGATCGACCAGTGCGTTGGTACACGGATAAGGCCACCGGGCGAAACATGGACCGCCCCGGCTGGCGGAAGCTGGATACGGCCATTGCAGCCGGCCAGGTTGCCCGGGTCGTCTGCTGGAGACTCGATCGACTTGGGCGAACCGCCCGGGGACTTACGGCCCTGTTTGAGGATCTCCAGAACCGCCGCATAGGGCTTGTCTCGCTCCGGGAGGGGATGGACCTGTCAACGCCAGCCGGACGACTCATGGCCCACGTCTTGGCCAGTGTAGCCCAGTACGAAACGGAGCTACGTGGAGAACGGGTCAGGGCCGGGCAAGCAGCGGCTAGGGCCGCCGGCAAGCGGTGGGGTGGATCGAAAAAGGGTCAACGGCTGAAGGTAAGTGATTTGCAGATTCGGACAATTCGGGAATTGAAGGCGACCGGCGAACCGATCGCGGCGATCGCCAGAACCGTAGCTTTGTCCCGACCGACCATCTACTCCGTGTTAGGCGACGGAGCTAACGGCAAACCGTCGTAATTGGTAACCCCTATGCGAAATCTTTCCTCTGTGACCCCAAATTTCCCCCTAATCGGCTACTCGTGTCGCCCCCATCGAAGCTTTCGGCGATCGGGGCCGGCCGCGGCCATTCGACTTCACCGGTCCTCGATCGCCGGCTGCAACAAGTCCATCGCCTTGTCGTAGGTAATCAACGCCTTGTCTTCCGTGTCCCAATAGGCCCTCTCCTTGTGGGAAAGGTCGCGGATTTCAGTCGGAGTCAGCTTCCTGAACGTCTGGGCTACGGCCTCTAGAATCTTCAACTCGCGGGCCGAGAACTCCACGTCAAGCTCATCGGCATCGGGGCCCGCGTGAAACTCCATGCCGGTACGGCCATTCTGGTATTGGACCTCTTCGGCTTCGATGAATTCCGCCAGTTCCATCCTGTCCTGAAGATCGCCGTAAACGGCCGGCACCGGGCCGTGTTGCACGCGGCGATATTTCGATCCCGTCAACGAGACTGCTTCGTACTTGTAGTGGAGGAAGTCGACGTAAAACAGAAGCTTATTCAGGCTGGTGGCTGTGACTAGCGGGAAATGCCGGCAGAGCCACACAACCACCGCGGCGTAACGAAAAAAGTCGAACTCGCGGTAACCAGTCTGCGGTGTTCGCTCCTTCGACTTTATAGACATCCCGCTGAACGCGGTCTCTAGCGCGATCTCTAGCTTGGTCTTGGTCTCACCGGCAAGGGCCGCCTCGACACGTTTACGCTTCCAATCGGAGAGCCGATCACCCCGCCGCCCTAGAAGGTCTCGCATTGCGTCGGGGGTTTCGCTCCCCCGGATCGCCTGGTCATGGGCCTCGGCCTGGATCCCACCACCCTCGTACCGATTGATGGTCGCCTCGCTCATGCCCAGCAGGGCGGCAAACGACTTCTGGCTGAGCAAATACCTCTCGCGGATCTCCTTTATCCGCTCCGGCGTCAACAACTGTTTCCGCTTTCGATACTCAGCGAACGCAATCTCGGCCGGATCGACGCCCTGTTCCACCTCGGTCGTACCGCACGACGGGCAGGCCTTGACCGGATACTCGATATGGAGTGTCTCGCCTCGGACGTCGAACTCCGCGGACTTCCGCTCGCGGCGAAGTGGTCCATCCTGGCCACAAGCGATGCAATACTCATCAGTCGTGTTCATGATGATCCTCTCAGCGGATACTGCATAGGATACTCGGCAGCGTGGAACGACCAGATCACTGCGTAAACGATGGTTCGCTTGGAGCGATGCGGCTGCAGGGCCAGTTTGATATACGCCTCCGTTTCCCCTACATCACAGCCGAATATCCACACATCCCGCGTTGGCATGAAGTCGTCGGGCTTCGGTCCCTGGCAGTAGTTATCCGGGGTCAAAGTGTACAGGTGTTCGATTGCCTGGTTGCCATTGATACTGAGGCCCGAGAGGCGAGCCTTGCCTTCCGCCGATCGCTCCAGCCAGTGAACGAACTCAAGCGTTAGGGCCCCCTTGAAATCGTGGAGGAACTGAGCGACCTCTCGATGAGTCGGCATGTGTCGCTCCGTGAATGTCCTACGAGAAGAGCTTTCATAAACTCGCCCTTTCGTGCGCCGGTGACCACCTCACCCAGGAGAATTATCGGCGATTAAATACTAACATGTGATGGTGTTTTGTCAAGGAAGGTTCGCTTTCTCCCCAAAAACCCTACTTTAGAGGTACACTCCGGCCGCCTTCACCCCCCTAGCCGCTTCAGCCGATTCAACTGGGCAACCTGGCCGTATCGGCGGTGCCTGTAGCCCAGGCCTACTGCCGCCGGAGGTTGCCAGCGCCCCGGCGGCACCAAATTGTCAAAGATCGAACGCCCCGCCCGTTTGGGGTAATGTCTCACTGAAGCCGCGTTCTACGTGGTGTTTTCCGTCCTGAAAGACCGAAAGGGTGTCTGAGTACCTATTTGGCCTTCCGTGGCGCCAAACGTGGAGCAGGCTCCGTCAATTCGGCGCCAGAATCGATTTCTCGGGCTCCCCGCTGGGTAGCCTGAAGCCTTGCCATTGCCCGCCGGCCCCTTTCGACCCTCCCCGGGTCGGGTTCCTTCGGTCCCTCCCACTCGATTTCGGGGTGTCTCTCCCGCAACCACTCCGAAGCCGCGGCAATCCCGACCGGCATCTTCGTGAGATCCACGTCGGCCGGAGGCGTAACCCGGGGAGTCATCAGCCAGGGACCGAATCGGTCGATGATCGTCTCAGGACGCTTGCCGTGCCGGTACGGCCAAAGCGGGCATCCAGAGACGCCGCACAGCTTCACCTCTTTGGCTGAACCCGCAGAGCAGTCGAGGCACTTGGCCCGGATCGCCTTCATCGGCGTCAGGTTCGAGGCCGTGGTTGTTTTCGTGCCGCGGCCGTACAGATAGCTTATCTTGTGGGTTGTCAGATCCATTTGCATTCCGTTTCCTCGTGAATCTCTGCTTTTCGGGGCCTCTCGCGCACGCGCGACCCCGCAAGGGTAACCGCCGCGACACGCCCGACAACTTCGGTACACCCACGAAGATAGCCCATAACCTCATTCCATCGTCTGCGAGCATTTCCCCGCGGGAGTCTCCTTTGGCAGCCCGATCGGACTCAGACCGCGGCGTACTCGGCGATGGTTAATCCATCCCAGTACGGACCGGAGGCAGTGTGGATCATATTGGCCGCGGTGCGCGTACTGTTTCGCTGTGTCTCCAGCAAGGCCGGCCAGTTCGCCAATATCGTCGTAAGTAATCCGGATCAGGATGTTTCGGCATCCCTTCGCTCTGGCCATCGCGTGTTCTCCTTCGGTACTGTATTTGCCCGTTTTCCGTTGCATGTCTTTGCGGCCAACATACAGCGATAAATCAACAAACGCTTTATCACCGTGCAGAATCGCCGCGTCTTTCCATCGCTTTCAACGGTTTCCGTGTTACGGTAAGTCGGCTGGCGTGCCCTCGTTGTCGTCCATGTCGCCGTCCGGCTTGGCTGGCACAATTCGGACACACATCAAGTCACAGGCTCGAAGTGCGTGTTTCAGCATTCGACGTAATCGCCGGGTAGCCGGCACGTCGGAACGAAGCGCCTCGAAGTGGACGACGTACCGTTCACGATTGGGCCGGCGGGGTTGTTTGCAGTTGCTTTTCATGTCAGAGCACCCGGACAAACCACCAAGGGGTATTTCGGAGTAGGACCACCACCGGGACAACTAGGCCCATTACTACGTAATGGGACCTAGAGGTTGTCCTGATGGTAGTCACCAGTGGGACAGGGCTGTCCCGGTGTTTAGTCCCGTTGGTCCCGTAGCCCCTACTGGGTGGATAGTGTGTAGCCTTCATAGGGCGTACTCCGGTTAGGTTTCATGACTTGGCAAGACACCACGTCACCGTCCTGGATGAGCGCCGCAAGTGCTTGGCGGAAGCGAGTTCCATTCAGGCCCGCAGCGTCCCGAATCACGGTCCCTGTTTCACCGGCGGGGAACTTTGCCAGGGCTCGGCAGATCTTCACCTGGTCGGCCTCCAGCCGCTTTTGGGTCCGTTCCTGTTCGGCTTGGTCTCGGACGGCCTCTTGCTGTTCTCGGGACGATTCGCGGGCTTCGCTGGGTCGGAAGACTTCCACCTTCCAACCACGGCCGCCCGGGTCGGTTCTCCGGCCTTCGTGAATGTCGAGGGCGTGCAAAGCGGAATGGCCGGCCCGACCGCCGATATTCAACCAGAACTGGTGCTCACCCGGTTGGTCCGCGTCATACTTCTCCCGCCTACCGATCAACCACCACTGGCCGGCGAATTCTGAGAAGCCGGACCAAGACAGGTCCGACAACTCCGGCGGGGCGAAGGGGTCGATCGGGTTCCGTTTCGTATGGTGAATCAGGATCGGCGTGCAACCGTTGTTTTGACAGACCTGATTCAGACGTTGAAGGATTTTGCCTTGCTGGAGAATGTTATTCGCGTTGTCGCCGGGCATGCACAGATACAACGGGTCCAAGATGACGACCCGCAACTCCCAATCGCGTAGGAACCGCTCCAGGGCGTCGATATGTCGCAAATCCCCTAGCTGGGGTAGGGTGTCGCAAAAGACCAGCCCAGCGATTTCGGCTAGTTCTATCTCGCGTCCCCTGGCGATGCGGAAGGCGTACTCTTGCAGGACCGGCAGTCCACCCTCGCCGGATAGGAAACCGACCCGGCACGCTTCGGGCACGTCGAGAACACCTAAGAACGGAGTAGCAGTCGCCAGTGATACCGCGGCGTCCAGGCCGATGAGGGTTTTGCAGCACTTTGGGGCAGCCCCGATGAGCATGGGCGACTGTTCGACGATGGAATGTTCTATTAGGAACGTGATGTTGTACTCAGCTTGCGCGAGTTCCTTGCAGGTGACGCCGCGGAGGTGGACCTCCTCGCGTCCCTTCGACGTTTCCGGCTTGTTGTCGGGGTCTGTGTAATCGTTGCAGCCTTGCTCCGATCCGCTGCTCGTTGCCCAGTTGTTCTTCTCCAACAATTCACCCCGCGGCCCCTCTTGTCTCATCGCGTCTTCGATCTTGTGGTCCAGGTCGTGTTCTGACCACGGTGGTTCGCATCGGGCGTTGAACTCCAGAAGGATCAGCCAAGCGTCTTCCTTGGACAGACCGAAGCCGATGACGAGGCGACACGCGACCGTATAGGTCTGGTTGTGCCCTCCTTGGCCGCTGATTGCCGGGTCCATTTTCGCGACATACTTTGCGGCCCGTTCCACGGCTGAAGTACTGGCCCCGTTACGCTCGCGTGGTGGTGCGGATGCGGTCGCCGGCTTGGGCCAGAACCGATCGCGAATCCAGCCCAGCTTGCGGAATTCGACGTTTGCAGACACGTGGTCCAAACGTTTGCCGGTAACGCAAAAGTAGCGTAGCTTCTCGTATATCTCGATTCCGGCCGCCTTGCCGCCGATCGCGGGTTCATCGATCTTGCGATTCTTGCCCGTTGTAAAAGGCGATTCACCACGGACGAAGATTTTGACCCCCAATCCGCTCGGGGAGACTTCCGAGTAACTGTCCAGGTGGTCGATGACCTCGGCCGCCCACTCCGCAATCGCACCACTCTCTGGATCACGACAGCCGTCCAGGTCCACGCCTACAAAGTCGTCATCGGCAGAAAACATGAACCCGGGCCCGTCGAAGCCACCTTGCTCGAAACGTCCGGCCACATCTTCGTATGTTGACCACGTTGACGGATCGTTCGATTTTGCTTCCTGGCCGTCCAGTTGATACGGCACCTTTTGCGGTTCGCCGTTTCGCATGATGATCTTCCACAACACCCATTGCGGGCGGTCGGTCAACGCATCGGGGATAACTTCACAGGTGGCTGTAGTCATGACGTGTTTCCTCTATCCCGCTGTCATTTCCTGCAACAGTTCATTCGCCCGATTCGCCGCCTTCCGCATGGAGACCCGCCACGCTGGCCAGGCTGGACCATCAGTCCGTAACGTGTGGAGCCAGACACCATCGGTGATCTTTCGTGGAGATTCGACCCGGCAGCACAAGCACGCCGTGGGGGCCGCGTCGTCCCCAGTGTAAAGACAGCCACCGGGCTGTCCGCAGACCGGGCATGGATGCTTCTCGGAAACACGTCGCCATTCCCCGAGAATGGCCGGCTTGGCGTTGGTGCTCACGTTCGCATCTCCCGAGTAATTGTTCACGACAACTCGCCACCCCAGCAAACCCAGCCGACGCGATCCCGTCGCGAGAATACATCCAGGTACGGGCCGGGGCTGCACGATTCCACCAAATCGTAAAGCCCATCCGGTTTGGCACTGTGTTCTTTGCCGCGTGGTGCCGAAAACCATGTCCCCGCGTCTTTCCTTTTTAGTGACAATGACCCACGGATGCCGAACAGTAGGTGCTCGGTTGATCCGCGAAAATAGTTGCCCATGCCGATCGATGGTTTGCACCAAGTCAGGCAAGTCACGTACCGATAGTCCCACGCCTCCAATAACGAAAAGCCCTTGGGTAAGGACCGGTTTGTGATCCACAGGTAGATATGCGAATCGGAATCACCGTACTGGCCTAGCGGAAATTCCAAAAGCTGTTCGTGGGAGAGTGCCCCGTACGTTGTCTTGCCGCGGCCAAACTGACTGTTGTCGCCTTCGTCCTTCCAATCCCAGGGCGGGTCCACCACGATCGTCGAGAACTTGGTATTGCCGAGAACCTCTTGGATTGTCTTGGCCCGCTTGATGCGGCGATTGGCGGCTCGTTCCTTTGCCGCACGTTCGGCATCCTTCGCTGAACGCTTTTTTCCGGTGACAAAACGGATGAAACCCGCTGTAGACATTTCCATTGGGTCTGGCCCACTGGCTGCTGCTTTGCGGTAATCATCCAACTTATCTTCACTTGCCTTCACCTTTCGGTAGTCAACAATGGTGTGCTTGGAAAAAGGTAGTGCAGGCGGTACACTACCTTTTCCTTTCATGGCTCCGCTCTCCTGTCGAGACTTGGCTGGCATCAGTTCGGCCACCTTGGCCTCGATCTTCAACCTGCCGTACGTGATGTAATTGGTCGTCTTGGTGTCTACGCGGACACGGTGGGCGTAATGTTCCATCGCGGCTGTCTTGGCATGAAGGTCCAATACTTCGTCCACAGAATCCACCAGAGCCAACGCCGCATCAATCTTGTCGGGGAATTCCTTCGCCGTCAGGATGAATGATTGCGGCACACTGAGCAGCGATTTGAGCTTGGCGGGTAGGGATGCCGCTTGCTTCCCGACAGAAAGTTCTGTAGACTTCATGCACGATTCTCCTTGAACCCGGTCGCCAACCGCCACGGTAGGCCGGGTTCTTTATTTTCAGGGGTTAGCCTGCTCTGCCGCCAATTTCTCGATCAAGTCTCTGAACCACTCTCCGGTCGTAAAATCTTTTGAGCCGAGCCGTACAATCTTCAGCCCGAGCGTCCGAAGCTGTCGGCGAGAATGTCTTTTTAGACCGTAGCGACGGCAAAGCTCATCCACCAGGAGAGTCTCGCAGTCCTGAACGGACCCTCGCATTGACTTGCTGACTGGTTCAGGGCTCGGGCTGGGCTTTGAGGAAGTGCTCATTTGCTACCCTCCCGTCCGTCGTTGGAAGACAACTGGACCAACTCGTCACGGGCCTGTCTTGCTTCTTCCGTGTTGAAGATCCGCCTGAGCACGCAAAGGACGTCTGGGTGATAGACCTTCACGTTCCCGGCTACGGCCGCCGGATGAAAGCCTTCACGTTCCAGAGCCCGCTGGACTTCGGCCGCCGGGCGATCGAATTCCCGGCAGAGAAGCCCTTTCGTGACCAATTCCGGTGGTCTCGCCGCCATGTCGAGTCCTCGCTGTATCAGTCCAGGTATCGTGGTGCCATGGACTAACAGCAAAACCGGGAGAATTTCTCCCGATCCCCCGGTTTGGCGCATGAAGAAAGCCCGACCGAATCAGCCGGGCTTGGCGTAACTCCATGGCAATCATGGAGATGAGAATTCTCGAATTTTCTCAGTTTTCGTCCGGAGGAACCGTATCAAACCGGGGGACTGCCAGGGTATTTTCCCCCGGTTGTGTGACTAGTGGGTAGACCTTCTTTGCTGTATCGCCCGAAAACTGTTGAATCGTGGCATGCCCAACCTCGATTTGTTTATCCTCGGGCAGCTTGGTCACCGGAATCAATTGGACCGTCAGTTCCTTCAACCGCTTGAGTTGGGCGTCCCTGTCTAACTCCTGCATGCTCTGTTGGAGCCGTGGGTGTTCCGGCAGAAGCTCTCGCAGAAGATCGGCAGCCGCAGTTCGATCTGCCTCGGTTGGTTCATTGAGCGGCCGCACCCGCCCATTGTCTCGGTAGTACCGCCACTCTTCAAGGGTTTTCAGATGGTCTTTCCCAATCTTGACCTTGCACCGCTTCGACACTTCCTCCTTCGTGACGCGTCCATTGTGCATCTTGACGCAAACGCCTTGCTTCCGATCAGCAAGAGCCTTCTCGATCGCTGCACGAACCGCCTTTTCCGTGTGCGCGGGAGCGCGTTTCTTCTCCTTCTTCGGCTTCCTGTCATTCTCGTGACGTTTCAACTGCTTCTCGTCACTGTCGCCCGTCGCTTCGGTACTGTCCGTGGGCGGCTTCGATAGCCGCCACGTTACCTCCAACTCGTCAATGACTTCCAGTGCCCGCTGCGCAATAGCAAGGTGCAAATCTGGGTGAAGCACGTCTGGCGGTTTGTCCCTCTTGATGTTCGCAACCTGAGACAGCATCAAGCGCAATCGCTCTCTTGGGACATCGGGGGCGTGGAGAAGGCCGAATCGAGGATTCAGTTCAGTTTCGAGATGCCAAAGTGGCTCCTCAAGTCTGTCCGAAGTGGAGTCGTAGGCCCGACGAGGATAGCCTGATTCGTATTTGCTCCAATCGCAATTCAACGTCCGGATGACTTCTTCGGCGAATTCCTGGTCCTCGGTGTGGTAGACCGCAACAAGCGGACCTACCGACTTGACCTCCCCGCTCTCCTTGTCCTCGAAGGCCAGGGATTCCTGAGTGAACCAACCGGCATAGTCGCCGACGCGGCGAAACAGGGACTTGCGCGGCGACCTGCGAGTACGAACGGACGGCCGCTGAGGCCGAGGCTCCCCGTAGCCGTCCGGCCGTGCCAAATACACACCCTGCCGCCGTTTGATTGCCTCTCGTCGTGTGACGATCCGCTGCTTGGCGAGCTTGCGAACCTCGGCTCGATGGGAGCGAAGCCAATCCAAAGCATGCCGATTCAGAGCGGGTTCGATCTCGTCATTGTCTAGTGGATTGATTTCCTCGACAGAAAAATTCGCGATGATGCCCGGCCAGCAACGGAAGAAAAGAAAGCAATCCGCCATGACTTCGCCTTTCGTTGGTCGGGCCGATCCGCGGCGCGACGATGCGAAAGGCGAGAAGCACCAATCGCGCCAGGGACCGCATTGAAGGCCGGGGGCGTTGCAATCGCCCGAGGCCGTCCCGATTCCGCCAGTGTACCGCCGAGAGGCCCGATCAAGAAGACAATTCGATCGGGCAGCCCGTCCGGCTCGCCGGCACACCTTCAGTTCATCTTTTGGTATCGGTAGCTCTTGTCGCGCACGTGCTGGTGGAAGTATCGGCCATGCGACTCGGCCGCCATCAGCCCTCGATGAACTTCGGCCGGCACGTCGAAATACTGGTACACGGCGCCGTTGGTGAACTCGATCTCCAGGACCCGTTGCTCCTGGTCGTATCCAACGGATCGCAACGCGGAAGAACGGACCGCCGTTCTCTCAATCGCGTGCTCACGTGAGGCGGCTGGCGCGGTGCCGATGTGTTGTTCTGAAACCGGTCCATCGCAGGATAGTCCGACACCAGCCACAATCGCTAGCAGCAGCCAGGCACGCCGAAGCCGCCAGCCCACACCCGTGCTTCTTGTTGCCATCCTGCCGGCACCCCCCAGCGTTCGCGTTACGGCTTGTAGCCCAGTTCCTTGGCTTTCGCAAAATCCCTCTCCGCCGCCGCGCGCTGGCCCTTCACTTGGTAGGCCAAGCCGCGCCCGTAATACGCGCGAGCGTCTTTCGGATCGAGCCGGATCGCCTCGGTGTAGTCGGCGATGGCGCTATCGTAATCGCCCTTGACGCAGTACGCAATGCCGCGCTCGAAATACGCGACGGCGTCTTTCGGATCGAGCCGGATGGCCTGGGTGTAGTCGGCGATGGCGCTATCGAAATCGTCCTTGCCGCGGTAGACCTCACCGCGCCAGAAATACGCGTCGGCGCGTGTCGGATCGAGCCGGATCGCCTCGGTGTAGTCGGCGATGGCGCTATCGTAATCGCCCGCATCCATGTGGTCCGAAGCTCGCCTCAGAATCCGGCGCACGCCATTGGCCGCCGGGTCGCTTGCCGGCAACGGCGAAGGGGTTTCATTTTTCGCCAGGAGAAGGGGCGGAAGCTCCATCGCCGCGACGGCGAAGTTCACATTTTCGCCGCCCAGATGTCGAAAGGTCCACGTGTTGACGCCGACAACCATGCCTTTCATATCCACGAGCGGACCGCCGCTGTTTCCGTGGGAAATCGGCGTGGTGGTTTGAATCAAGCGTGCATTAACGTCGATCGGGCCAAGGGCCCGAAGCTCCTTGCTCTCTCGCACCGCGCTGACAATTCCCTCGGATACCGATTGTTGCAGTCCCAGCGGACTCCCGAACGCCGCCACTCGCTCGCCTTGTCGTGGCGCCGACGTTGCCAGGCGAAGAGGGTGCAACTTCTCCGGCGGGCATTCCACCCGTACCAGGGCAATATCCTTCTCGGGCCACACGCCCAGGTATCCGGTAATCGGCGCGCTGGTCCTGTCGGAAAAGACGATCCTGCCCGCGGTCGCGTCCTCAATCACGTGGTAATTGGTGACGATCGTGCCTTGCTTGTCCAAGACGAATCCGCTTCCGGTGGCTCCTCCCTCCGGGCCGGTCACGTTTACTTGCACCACCGACGGCCCCACGAGTTCAGCGAGGTCCGCCAACTCCAAGATTTTGACATTGCCAGTTGCCGGAACCGACTTCGATTCCGCTTCCGCCTGTTGCTGCGGCGCGCTACCGCCACGGAACACCAGGGCCCACAACAAGAGCAACGCAGTGCCGGAGCCCACGATGATCGCCGCCCAAGTTACGGGCCAGATACGTTCCGGCTTCTCGCGAGCATCGCCGGCTACGGTCGTGTGAACCACGGAGCACGCGGAAGACTGGCCAGTGTCGGGCGTGCTCGGCGCGCTGCAATGCGGGACTGGCACCCGAGCCCCTTGACTCAATGGGGGCCTTCCTTCGTTCGGAGTTGCTTCTGCCGCATTCTTCGTTGCTGGGCCGCTCACAACTGCTGGCGCAGGTCGTACCGGCTCGGGCGGAGGCTGAACTTGCGGTGCGTGCGGCGAAGGAGACTCTGGGATTTGCTCGTTTCGCCTTCGACGGTCCCCTGTTATTGCCTTCCAGGTTGCAGCCATTGCGCCCAAGAACATGAGCATAGGAATCGCGCCACCACCACGCCTCCACTCGAAAACGCCGCAAGCAATCACGTACAGCAGGAGTATTGCCCCACAGGCTACCGTGGCGAGGACGTATCGGCCGAACTCGGTCAACGTCCCGGATTGGACTCCCGAAACAGAAGCAGACTCTTGGACAGGTGGCAATCCCGTGGGCTTGGGCTCGCGGTCGCGGTCGGCTCGGCTCCTTCTTGCCAACTCAGCCTCTTGTTTCACTTGGCTGGTGGAAAGGCACGCAACTGGCGGAGGTAGCGGCGGAGGTCCCGGCGGAGACGCGCCAAGTGAAGGTGAAGGCGCGGGCGTGGATCGCTGGAATAGACCCCGCACGTCCTCGGCGCGTACCCAGCGGCGACTAGCGCCCTTTCGTACCAACGTGTCGGGCCTGACGATGCCGGCTTCAGCCAGCCGGCGCAGTTCCCTCGAATCGACCGGTCCTGACTGCTGGCCCGCGCCGGTCTGATAGTGCCACTGAATAGCCATGTGAGAGCCCTACCTTTCTGCCAGGCCCGGCCGGGGACGGCCGTCGAAGGTAGGGAAGGCGGTCGCCCCTGGCCCGGTTTGGCTCGCCGAGGAGCGACCCCGGCGAACACCCAGCGATGATCAGTATAGCCGTGGCGGATGGATCATGCGAGGGGCAGTTCGGGTCTCTCGCGCGCCCGCCCGACAGCAACACCACCGACACCCGGGCCGCCATACGCCGAAACCTACCCCATAGCCCCCCCATTTTCCCGTGAACAATCGAGGTTCTTCGGTAGTGTCCTATTTTTGTGTTGCTGGACACGCCCCCCTATACGCGGGGTTTTCTTGTTTCGGGGCCAGAGCTAGTATTGCTATGAACTGGGGGCGCGGATATGATCCCGCCTCAGATTTACATTGAGTACATGACATGGCCGACGCAGAAAACACAGATTCCCAATTCGATCCGCCACTAGATGCTGGGATCTACGCTGCGGTAGTTGCATTGCGCGGACACGGAATAGAGACTTTTGAATCATGCGAGGGCGGGGCAGGCCATGCTTACCCGGAGCCTACCGTGCGGTTCCACGGCGACACCTCAGAAGGGTTTCGCGCATTCGCGGCGGCCATGAAAGAAGGCTTGCCAGTCGCGGAATTGAGGCGGGTGTGGCC
>SDBU01001267.1_pt1 | contig 36699 bp, 46 predicted proteins | sample 2277071 | NCBI WGS metagenome assembly SDBU01 (sample SAMN10397929, study PRJNA504765) | marine sediment metagenome | isolation source: marine sediment core GS08_GC12, 126 cmbsf | place: Arctic Ocean: Gakkel Ridge, Loki's castle | collected 2008 | reverse complement strand
TGCCGCTAATGAGGTAGTCGTAGAATTTCCGGGTGCTACGCGTCCGTATGTTATCCCAAAAACCCTGCTCATCGACCGTAAGGGGTTGAGGTATGGGCATACAAAGCATGGGGATAGATTCTTTAGCATTGGCAATGGATGGGACACGGAGACAATATCGAGCGAAATCACACGCCTTATCCTCGACCCACCAAAGGAATCCGCCTCCGAGCCGGAATTCAAGTTCAAGGTTGGGGATAGGGTGATTGTAGATGGCAATATGGCAAAGATTATCACCGTTGATGACACACATCCTAATACAATATATCCATACAGGGTTAGATTTAAAGATGGGGGTCAACGACGCTGGGTTGGTAGAACTATTGAGCTCGCCCCCGAGCCGGAGGAGGATGCAGAATATAGAGAAGCAATAGGACTCGCGTGTTCTTTGTGGAGTAAATATTATTTCGACATCGCTCCCGATTGGGAACCACAAAGTGATACAATAGGCGTTTTGACGCAGATAAGCGATATGGTATCCCCCCTTGTATTTCGACCTGTCCCAGAGCCGGGATTGTCACAAAGTAGATTCAGGCATTTGAAAGATACAGTGGAAGAATTTGACCTGGATTGTAGGGAGATTGAGTGGAATGAATGGGTAGATTTAGTTGTAAGTGAAATCATTTTTACGATTGATCATCCAACACACCCGATGATCGCGGGTTTACTCTGCAATGCTTTTGCCCGAATGCCCCGCTGTAAATGCGGGAAGGGGAATGATGAAAAAACTATGTAAAAAATGTGGGGCAACAATCGGAATTGTTACCGACTCCCGTCACTATTGCAGTATATATTACGATCCGGACACTTCCGAGAGGGTATGGAAGTGTCCTGAGTGTGGTGAGGGATTATCCGAAGAGACACTTATGAGGCCCAGGCAAAAGTAATATCAACAGTGATTATGGCCCGCCTATATCCTCATGAGGGAATGCGATAGCCGCCGCATTGTCGATGATCCCACTCACCGGCTTGGCTATGCGCTTCCATGTTTCAGCCTGGCCACCGGTGGAAACGCCTGCAATCCCGCCGAGAATAGCCGCAGTTGCTCCCATAACCATTTCCTTTTTCTTTTTCCCGCTGTCAGGGGTCTTGTCAAAGGCCTCCTCGGCAATGCCCATCAATTTTACAATTGACGGTAAAAGTTGCATCAATAATATTAACCAGTTCATTTTATATCTCCTATATTCTGTTTCAATGTTTGTATTTCTGGATCAAACGGCTTCCAGTATGTATCTTCATTCTCAGCATCCAATGCGCCTTGCGGTATAATACTCACTACATGCGCCTTGCCGCAATTAGGGCATACCGTGATCGCCATTACGTCCTGTGGTGGACATTGTATCAGTGCCGTGGCTGTCAGGCACCCGGAAAACAACGTCAGCGCCGCCAAAATTGCAATAATGTTTTTAACCATAACCACCATCCTATTCGTTGTGTACATCGATATTGCCGGGCTATCCATGGCCACCACATCAGCCGTGCATGGATATGCAGAGGATTGGTGTTGTGCTGCCACCAGGATTTATACCGTAACCTTATTCCCATTGGATTCAAGTCCCTTGTGGCCATGACCATTGACACGATCCCAAATCTTTTCATCTTCTTTTTGCAACCCTGTAACGGCCTCTTTGAGATCGGACTTGATATCTTTGCGGAATCCGGATAACATCATCCTTATTAACAATACCGCTGCACTCATAAACACAATATTCCCAACGATGTATTTCAGCCAATCCATTATTAGTCTCCGGTAATATCAATCTATTTTTATCAGAGGTAATCCCTTCTTTGCCCGGAATTCATTTATTTTCTTGAGAGCCTCCTGAATTTCAAACTCTCGTTGTTTATTATAATCAAATTTACTGATTGGAGGTAGCCCCTCTTTTTTCCTGAACCTATTTACAATCTCCATGGATTTTATTGTGTCAGCAGTTATTCTAGGTTTTCTCCCTGTAGGTTTCGGGATTGTCCTAATCTCATTAGACAGTTTGGGTTCTTTTCGGGGAACAATGTTTATGCCTTTCTTGACACTCGGAGGTTGGGATTTATATGTTTGTGGTTGTGGACGATACCGATAAACACCTTCCTCCGGTCTAAGGTTTTTCCCAATGAAGTTCTCTGCCGGTTCATCAAGGTATGCGCCGGATCTTGAAACCCTTGGGGAAATCTCACCCTGCTTAACCATTTGTTTTTCAACTTTATTGAACATTTTACGAATGATTCTGTCAGGATTGTTTTTTAGTTTAGCTAGGCCGACCATACCCTTCTCGGCAGCACTCGCAACCATCATCGTTGGGTCTACTTTAGCCAAGCCGTGAATAAATCGTCCCGTTGCATAGATATCTGCAAGATCAAAAAAACCTTTCGGGTTCCTACGTCCGAACACCGTGGCTCGATGAGTGATGTCTTTTTCAACGGCAGATAACGATCCGTATTCATTCCGGAGGCTCGCATACGCCTTGCCTTCTGGTATGGAATCAAACAAGGCTTTCCTAACATTATTTGCTGTCCTGACATAGTTTATTGCACTGTGAGTGTCAGCGGGGGTGGGGTTTTTCCACCAGGTTTTTGATGCGTTGTTTAACATGCTGAGTAGATTTTCTGCCTCACTTGGGGTTACTTTTGTTCCCAGTAATTCCCATTCATCTGCCATAGATAGAAGGCGTTCTGATTCCGCCATGTTTACCCTTCTAAGAGTTGGGGAGTTTGCTATAGTTCTCATCTCTTTTATAGCAACGGATAAATCAACATTGACTCCCTGCTTGGTGGCTTCAGTCGATAGGTTTTCTATCTTTTGCCATGTTTGCAATTTCGTGTCATAAACAGCCTTACTTGCTTCCTCCATATTCTTAGGGAGTGAACCTTTTGCATTTCTGATGATGCTTTTAACTGCCGTGGTCGCATCACTATAGTATTCCTTCACCAAGCGCGCATTGCCTTTTCCTGCTACCGTTGGTTTTACGCCTTTCTTAAAAGCACTGGTGACTGTTTCTGTAATCTTCTGGTCTATTGGGGCGAGTACTCTTCTTGTAAAATAATCAGTTCCTTTTCCGAGTGCTAATGACGTTCCAACATCAATCGCACTGCCTATCATCTCCCTGGCAATGGTTGGGGAAGGAACATTTGGGTTTTCCAATAATCCATATTGGTGTTCAATAAACTCCCCGGCTTTTTTCCCTATACCATATCCCAATGACGTTCCAACTATAGGACTGTAGAGACTACCTGCAATGGCTCCAATGGTTTCAAGGGCCGGGGTTACGGCTTTCCCTAATAGTGCTTTACCAGCGCCGTATGCACCGAATAGGTTTGGACTTTCTCTCCCCCATGGAGGTACACGGCTTTCCGGGGTCTCGGGAAGGGGTTCAACGAGCCTAGGCTTTGCCGCTGCGAATACCTCAAGCATATCATCTTGCGTTGGGGGTAAGTCACCCTCCCAATCAAACGTAATCTCTTTGCCTGTCTCCTCGTCTACAACCGTATACTCTTTTTTAAAGTACTCAGCTAGGCCCATTATCTCACACTCTTTATTGTGAATCGTTTTCTGGTTTTTGTTTTTGTTAATCCGGGTATATCCTTTTTAGTCAGATCCTTCAGGTATCCAAGGTTGATATTGATTCTTTCCTCAACGCTTTCCATCCTTAAATCCGCCATGTGAGAGGTTTCATCCAGGATGATTTTCAGTTCTTTAAATGATAGGTTTGGATCATGGATAGTTGCCCATCGTTCCTGTGCTTCGGTTGAAAGTTCTCTGATAGACTGTGCTGACCCGGTGGATAATTTCCCTATTTCATTGCTGATTTCCAACAGGTATGCTTCAACTATTTTCTCGGCACCACTACCCTTCAAGCGGGTAAGGAGTTCTCGTTTTGGCAAATTAATCATTCTCAACTCTGTTCTTGATACAATATCCTTCATGATGAACCCAACCCGATCTACCTGTTTCTTCAAGTTGTCAACAAAGCTCCCCATGAATGCTCGTTGTTGCTGGAGTTTTGTATGGACCGATTTAATAGCATCATGTTTTATCTTCGGGGTGAGAAAATCAAACTTTGGATCTAAAGCAAGCACGGCTTTTCGCACTGCTTCCTGAACGGCAACACCAAATGTGTTCTTAACATTTGACATCAGCTCTCTGCCCTGGATAATAGCCTGTGCCACACCGTCTACATCCACAACGCTTCCAATTTTAGCTGAAACCATGGCAGCACCTTGTGCCTCGGCAACCAAGGTGCGCCGTTCAAGCATTGCCTCTAGGATAGCTGCGGAGTCTTTATCGCCTTTCAAGGCTAGTTGAGTCAATTTTATTTCATTAAGTGATGGGTCTTTTTTGAGTTGTTTATGTATTTTGAGAACAGCACCCGATGTGGCATTGGGTGGGAGTTTGTCAAGCAACGCACCAACAATCGTCGTGGGTTTCTTGGCTTTTGAGATATTAATGCGTTGTTGTCCTTGCGCTAACACATCCTTTCGATGCTCTACGGTAAGTTTAGCTTTTTCCTTATCCTTATCAGCCCTTATCTTTGCAGCCCCAAGCGTTACATCAGCCTTTATTTTATTCTGCTTAACAGTGAAATCCTGTTGTTGTTTTATCCGGGCCTGTTGCCAATCGTATCGCTGTTCCCGCTGCTTCCTTGCTAATTCTTCCTGCCGTTCCCTTTCCTTCTTTTGTATCAGCATCTGAAACAACTGCTGGACATACGCCTCAGCAGGGTTCGGCTGCATCGGCATTATCTGTGGCCGTGGTGCTTGTACTGGCATGGTATGTGTCCTCCTACATTAAGAATAAGAGTGGTAACAGACTCATGATGTTAAACCCCTGGGTGCCCGGGGTAGTTTGAGGTTGCGACATCCCCGCCCCGAAGAAATTAGGTAGTTGCTGCCATGGGAATTGATTCTGTTGGAGTTGCTGCGCCCATTGGTTTTGATATGAACCGTAATCCAGTTGGAGCTTATTGGTTGCGGCGTTGTAGTCCGTCCGGGCCTCTTCAACAGCAAGGTCATATTGCCTGGTGTTCAATCCCCATTTCTTTTCCGCAACATCCTTTTTCTGGGTCAATTCGGCATTGGCCACCCACAGGGATTGTTGGGTTTTATTCATCGCATCGAACTGTTGGGCATCAATGTTGGCCCGGAATAGCATGTCCTCACGATCTGCATTGGTTTTTGCCGTCCATCGTTTCATGATGTCATCCTGTTGGGCAACAAACCTGTTCTGCTCCGTGGTACTCATAGCCGTGAACCTATCAGCTTCGAGTTGCGCATTCGCATCCCATTGGCGTTTTTGGTTATCCGACATGCCGTTCCATTTGTCGGCGTCCATCTGCATCATCTTTTCCCATTGGTTCTGCTCGGTGGATGACATGGCAAACCAACGGTTGGCTTCTGTTTGAACATGAGCATCCCACTGGGCCTGCTCGGTTGCACCCATGCTGTTGTATTTATCGGTATCCATCTGGGCCATGGAGTACCAGCGGGATTGTTCGGTTTCCGACATCGCCTTCCATCGCTCGGCATCTGTCTGCATGGCCGCGAAGGTAGCATTCTTTTTCGTGGTTTCCATGGCAGTGAACTGGGAGGACGATAGGTTTGCATCGGCTAACCATTGCTGACGATTGGCATCCGTCATGGCTTCCCACTTGTTGATGTCTACTGTGTTGTTGGCTACCCAACGGGCCTGTTCGGACTCGCCTGCTGCGAATATCTGAGCCTTGGATAACTCTGCGGCGAACTTGGCTTGTTCCCCTGGCTGAGATAGATCGAACGCTTCCCTGGTGATGTTCGGGATGGCTTGTTCCACCCAGTATTCCCCAAGGGCTTTACCGGCGGCACCGGTGAGACCAGCCTCGGCGGATCCTAATTGCCCGAAGGATCCCATTTGCTCCTGGAGTTGCTGGCTGATTTCCTCGTATGGCTGCATAACAGAGGCTTTTATGTCTGGGTCCAGGTTTTCCCAGAATCCGGTATTCGGTTGGAGTCCGGCTATGGATGGAACTTCAAAGTCCCCGGGGTTCTTGGCAAAGTCAGTAGGGAGATTCCATCCTGCTGCCTGGGCCATCTGTTGAGGGGAGAAACCCTGGACATCGTATGAGTATGGGTTGTACCCCTGGACGTTATACTGTTGTGGGCCGTTTATATTCTGGAATTGATATGATTGAGGGTTGTATTTCTCAACATTGTATCCGCCTGGGGATTGAATCTGCGCCGCATTGTATCCCTGGGGGTTGTACGATGCGACGTTGTACCCCTGGCTACCTCCATACGGGGATACGTTACCAGGTGCATACTGATTGGGGTTGTACCCGTAGGTATCGTACCCCTGCCCAACATTATAAGAGGGTATTCCGGGCTGGTTAATGCCTGTATACAATCCTTGGGCGCTTGGCATAACGGGAGCCCCCGGACCCTGGGGAATTTCCCATAGATTGCCGCCTGCAAACTCGGGGTACTGGGAATAGATATCCTGCATGGACGTACCAAAGCCCTTTATGGCATCCGTAATGTACGAGTAATCAGGTGAGGCCGCCCCCGTTGACGCATCTACTGCCACACCCGTGGCTGGATCGGCTACTGTGCCATCCCAACCCCCGAATATATCTGTTATCAAGTTCCCGAAGGCATCGACGTATCCTCCGAAGGCCCCACCCCAAGCATTTTTTGCACCTAAACCGCCTGCGTCGCCGGTATAAACATTTCCGGGATCTGCTCCGGTCCCATCTCCGCCATCACCTTCACCATCACCTTCACCTACACCTTCTCCCATACCACCCAAACCACTTGCAGTTTGAATCCCGCTACCAGGAGTTGTCCATTGTCCTACGGTATAAAATTCATCGCCTAAATAACCTTGCGCCGTATCGGCACTTATTTCCGTTATGTCCCACATTTTGGTCCCAGAACTTGGATCATCCGCTTTAGCAACCGCATAATCATAAGGCATAATGCCACCACCAAGTCCCGATACTTTAGCCCACTTAATAGAAGAGGGGTTAACTATGTTCTCTTGGGGTTCCCAGTCTTTTTGATATCCCCATGTGCTTGGATCATTAGGGTCTGGGTAGCCCTGGGTCCCGCCACTGTATGAATAGTTAGGGCTGTAATCCCCAAACTCCGGACTCCAATATGGTGCCTGATTATCTACCCCGTACTCAATACCCTGTGGCGGTTGCATGGCAAAGGACATCATGTTCTGAAACATAGGCATCATCATTGCCATCATCATGGCCTGTTCAGGGGATTGTACAAAACTGGTTTGCGGGTCTTCTCCGCCGAGTGACATAATTCTATCTCCTTGCTACGAAATTAACTCTTTCGTTTTCGATGACGGTGAATCCTTTTTTCTCCACCATCTTCTTAAAGAGTCTGAGCGTAGCTTTATTACGTGCTGTGATATCCCCTAATGGGGCATTGTGTTTCTCACTGAATTTAATGAATTCGTCTACCAATAACCCAGAGGCTCCCATTTCTTTCGCCCACACGTAAATATGATCGAAATGCACCATGCCGATATACGGAATCGGCATCACGGTAAACACGGCAAATCCAAGGGGTTGATTATTATCATCGAACACCATCCAGAACTCAGCGGCTTCCCGGCCATGTTGGATAATCCCGGTGAAGTAACTATACAGGGTTTCATAGGTCATACCGGGCATATTTATCTTTTTGAAGTATTCCTGTACCCGCTTGGCTATCTGGCCTATGTATAGGGGGTTATTCGCTTTCAGTGCTTTCATCTTTGTCCTTATTTAATTCTTCGGAGTTTTCTTCCTCTTTTTTTTTAGGAGGCTCTTTCTGCGCTTTGATCTGTTCGGCTATTCTATTAATCAATGGGGCGACTTCAATATATTTACCCTGTGCTAATTGATTAACCATAAGGTTGATTTCCTGTTCAGTTAGATCTAATTTCATTTTCAAGTCCCTCCATTCTTTCATCAAGTTGCCTCATTTTATCTGCCATTTGCCCTATAGCCCCGAGTTGAAGTGCATTCATCTTATTGTGGGAATAAAACGGCCCTTTCATGATTCCCAATTCCTGTAACCGTGGGGTAAAGGTTTTCCAGGCATGGTCGTAATGTCCGGTCATATTGTATTTTGCAGCCATTGCAAGGGAAATATCGTCCTCAGCGTCATAGGTTCCTGCTAATCCACCCGTTTGGTCGGTATTGGTATAAATATCCCCATCACCCTTTACAATCATAGGCGTAGCACCACCATGTTTTACGACAAAACAATTATCATCTACGCCTGGATTAGCCGTGGCAGTTCCAGATTTCTCACTTACATCTATCGTAAAACATCCCCAGGCTGAGTTAGATGTCGTACTATCAAAGGCTCCTGCGATTGCTTGTGCATAAACCCCTACCTTGCCCGTTCCCCCAGCGATCCCTACGAAGCCCAATCCCCCATCTGTACTTGCAACCTTTCTGAATATACCGAATGTATCCGTATCCACAATAGTTGTTATCCCATGAGCGATATCGCTAGACTGTAATGCTAATATAGCATCATCATTCGCACCCTGATTTATTGTTAAACCTAAAGTTGTTTTCGATTCAGCCGCCGTATCTCCAATAACCATACCTAATGCATCTATTAATATTTGAGTAAGCGTAACCTTACCATCTGACGCTATGGCTATCGCGTCAAGATCAGAGGCAGAACCAATAGTGCCGGCATCAGCTATTACCATATTACCCGTTGAGGTTACTGTACCACCCGATATAGCCGTTGCCGCAACCGTACCAGCAACAGTCACAGTATCCGCCGTAAGCGTAATAAGATCGAGATCACCGGTAATCCCGATGAGTTTCCCGCTTGCCATTACGATATCCTGGGCGAAGATAACATCGCCGCCGGCCCCTGCCAATCTCATTACTTCAGTAAGACCACTGGACATTCGTACAGAGAGTATTAAATCAGATGCCTCAGAGCCACCCGTTACATTAGTTGCTAATGCACGAATTAATGCCATATTATCTTCTGACGTTACCCCAGTGCCACGCATAAAACGAAGATTAGTTTGGGCATTAAGGTTCGTGTTTGTTGTCCTGATATATATTTCAGTATTGCCGCTATCACTAGCTTCTATTTTCTCAGTTGGCGTCACAGTCCCCGCACCGAAATTCGCCCCCATTACGGAGACGTAGCCGGAGGTGTGGAACTCTATTCGTTCGGCTGCGGAGACGCCTATGTAGTTGCCATTGACTAACAGATAATCCCCCGTGGTTGTTACAGTTCCACAGCCTATTGTGCCAGCTACCGCCAGATTACCGGATGTTAGGGTCAAAAGATCGAGATCCCCCGTAATCCCTATCAGCTTACCGCTAGCCATGACGATATCTTGAGTAAAGGTAACATCACCGCCGGAGGAGATAGAAATCGCGTCAAGATCACTCGCGGAGCCGATAAGTTTTCCATCCCCGATCACAAGATCTTCTTTAAGGGTAACATCCCCATTGGAGGCTATAGTAATAGCGTCCACCGTCGTGGCAGATCCCAAAGTACCGCCATCGGGGATATAAGCTCCGTTTGCCAATACATCAACCTTAAAGGCGGTATGGGCGGTTGTTCCCAACGTCCCCGTAGTAATGGCTTCCATTATATCTTTGATAAGTAAAAAGTTCTCTTGGATATCAGGAATATCGGCATTAATTTGATTACCTAATGCCGGTTTACTTGCATTCCATGTAGTTGTCATTATTTACTCCTTATGTTGCTCCTACTAAATCATTCCACGTTATATTGGTTTTGGTCATTGTCCCAAGAGCCGCAAGAGTTAATCCCTTGATCGAAACATTCCCATCTTTATCCCAGGTATACTCAGTGGTAGCCGCTGTTTTGGCATAACCTAAGACCGGAGAAGTCATATTGCTTCTGGTTCGAATCATCTTTATATCAAACGTGCCAGTTGCATTGGCTGCATGGCCAACCAAATCAGAAGCGTCCCAAGAAATTACTCCTGTATGTTTGCATCCATCAGTACCATCAACAGGGGTAAATGGAGTGAATCCTGTACCACCCGTTGAGTAGTGGAACGTGGGCTTTATATTTTTATTTCCTGGTGTCGAGAACACAAGTTCCATGTCTTGAAATGCAGCCGCGGCACCTATAACGATATACTCATTCTGTGCTTCAAATATAGTGGTAGTGTTTGCGAGGAGTCCATCCCTCATATCAGACTCATCAACGGCGTTGTCCGTGGATGTAGTAGGATTGGCAAATGTACCAGAATCCTGGTGTATAGGATTGACTAGAGGCCCTGCCTTCATCCCATGTATACTTGTGCTGCCCGTCACTTGGTCAGTTGTCAGAATCTCCAGGCCAAATACCTCTCCGCCTGTAGCAAGAGTCTCATCAATGTTTATGAGGATGATGCCTTCATCCTGTCCGTCTACAATATTGTCGGTTATATAATCAATGTCTATTGCCTTAACATCACCAAAAGTCGCTGCATCCACATCTATTTCAACGGCATGGTCGTCTGCTGACGTAGCAGTATGATGGACGTCTATGGGTTTATTGAATAATATGTCCTCTTCACCATCAGTGGTAATAAATTGTATATAACTGTTAGGGCCCTCCTTAAAAGAAAGAGCATCGGCGAGATTGTCAGGAAATGTGATCTGGTTTTCAGTTGTAGATCCGGTAAAATCTAGAGTGACAATACCTATAGGCCCAGGAAAGACAGGGAACTTTAGAAACGTATAAAGATCCTCAATCCATGCATTGATATCCTCCAGGTTGCTAGTTATATATGGCGGCTTCAGATTCATCAGTACAACCCCTCCGGAGCATATCTGAATGTAACCCCATTAATACTAAATTTCTCACTACCAAGGTCAGTTTGAATCTTGAATTGATGGATTTTATCCTGTTTTGTATATCGCAACATCGGGTATTCCGGATCATCACAGGAAATAGATCCTATTGATGTCCAATTCTGTTTGTCCACTTCCCCGGAGGTTGACCCGCTCCGATGATAAAAATCAAGGCTGAAACTCCCTGTCTCGGTAAGGTCAACCCATATTTCCTCAAGAGTATCTCGTCTTGATTTGTTTCCAAAATCAAGCATGGGCGAGATAATAAACCCGTCCAATGCGCTTCCGGCCAATGTCTCTGAAGTATGTTGGTACACATACCCGTCAGTATTGGCATAAATCATTGATTGAGTTTCACTGACATACCAGCCCCATGTGCGCTCCCCGGCCATATCCCATGTAGCATTTGTGCCAAGAATAGTAATCAGATCATTCCAATCCAGGTCATTATATAGTTTCCAATTGGACATGTACCTCATGATCTTATCTTCCCATCGCCATTGCCCTGTATCGATATTGTAAAAGAGCAAACGACTGGGGAATTCCTCACCCACCATGGGAACTGTCCAAATAACCTCCCGATTCAATGGAATAAACGCCCCGACTATCAAACCATAAAATATTGGATTAATGGCTTGAATGTCCGGCTCTATATCCTGTGAAATAGGGAGTAATTGATTACCGCCCCGGTATTCGCAAAACCCGTAATTCTTGTTGAATAAATAATGCCTATCTCCCAGGGTGATAATGCTTTTCGAGTTTACCGCGCCCTGGTCGGGAGCAACCGTATAGGTCCGGAAAGGCAAATTATAATCAGGGAAATACACAATTTGATTAATACTGTCTTCGCAATATACGAAGGCCCTGTCCTGCCCCATCTTGGCTACCCCGACAATGGGATCATCATTGGGGACAAATAATTGATTGGCAGCGGGAAACTCTACATCCCCGCTCAAGGCAGGTAGCAAACCTGTAAACCGAATCTCTATATTGCCGTTTGTCTGATCTGAATAGAAACCTAACAGCCGTCTTTGAAAATACAGAAGATGCCTGAACTTAAATTCGGTGAAGCCACTCCCTCCGGACGGATCGATTAATTTGGTCACATAATCATCTCCGTGCTTCCATTTATAAGGCGTGTGTTCCGCCCTATCGGCAAAAACGAGGTATGACCCCACCTTAATCATTGAGTACAGGTCAATGTTATCTGTGGCGAAGGTAATAACGCTTAATGCTCCGTTGACGGTAGCAGACCCACCACCGCCTGATGTTATTGTGTTATCATTGCCGAAATCTCCTGTAATTGTATGGATTTTAATTGTCCCGGCGGCATCATTCCCCGCCCATGACCCGCCCGTTAAGGTAAGGCTTAATACCACGGCAGTTTTAGTCGTGGTCCCATCTGTAATAGTCTCCCCTGCGACAATCTCAGTTGTTCCAGCATCGAAATTAAGGACAGCTTCATAAGGTTTCCTGTTGGCATCCAGAACAAAGAATCGGCCATTATCGAAAAATATGTGATCCCGATTGGTCCCGTCGTAAAGTTCGAATAATCCTAGACACTTTGTGGCCTGAGAATTTGCGGCCCCGGACCACTGAACATACCCGAAACTTTTTGTATTAGCGTTCCTTTTCCTGTTAAGGTCAAAATTAATTCCCCCGGCATCATGGGTATACGCCGTCTTCTCATCAATAAACCGAAACATGGACATATCGTCAGCCGGTACGTCCACTTTTCGGCCCAGGATAGGAATTATTTTGAAATCAAGTAAATCAGCCATTTACATTGCCTGGAATAAACTACGTGCCTGATAACCCTGCTGTGACCATTTTCGCTTACCGTCTGCCCGCACTGCTTTACCAAGACCTTTTTCCCACCTGAACATGTACCGATCACCCTCACCATCCTGATGCAATGCATAGAACGCTTCCGCTATGGCAAAATCCACACATCTCCATCGTTCTATCTGGGGCAACCAGGACATATCAGCGGTGATGTCATCTCCCGAGCGAAGGTATTCTAACTCAACCACCTCTCCGGAGGCCGGCGGCGACACCCAAAGTTCCATACCCTTGATAGTCGCAAGGCGAATCTTTAAACCTACCTCGGCAGCCACATCCGGAAACATAGAATCAAACGTGTTCTGAGCAATGATACGCACACTCCGGTCATTGGTTTTATCCTTCAGGAGTTTGGTTGTCATCCCTCCGAAGTCCGGGGGGAGAGAAAATCTATAGCTCCCACCAGTGAGCGTAGCGGTAACGTACCGCCTCCGCCAAGTGAAGTTTTTAATCTCGGCTAATTCTTCCTTGGCCCGGAGTATCCAACTAGCCACTTGAGTTGATGACGGGGTAGTGGTTGCTGTGAGTGCCACGTCCCCTGGGCGAAGCTTTATCCCCACTTCGTCTATGCAGGCACTGAGAGTGCCCAGGGTAGACGCAGGGTAATCTACGATACTGAACTCGGCCCATTCGGTATCAAGTGTACCTGATGCTACTGTGATGGACATAGGGACCCCCTAAAAGACGTTTATCTCTTTAACGGATGCATTATCAATTGTGCCAATGAAATCCACATTTGCACGAAAACTAAGACCCGTATCTCCTGCCGCAATCAAATCTTCCGTAAAAGTCGCTGCTGAGTTCCTTGCTGTTCCTACGCCGGAAATGCCAGCCAATACAGTGATTGTGCCTGCTGTTCTAGTAGCGGTATATACGGTCCTATATTTATGCGCTAACTCTACAACTGGGTCTTGTTGTAAATAAGAATTAGCAAGCTGTGAGCCATCGCAATTTGCTACTCCAGCGGCTATTGTCCAACCATTTCCTTTCGCCCAATTAGTGTCATCAACAAAAGCACCATTCGTAACAAGATCAGATCCTAACCGCTCCTCGAAGCCGATTTTTGAATTGCTCCTTATTCCGGACATGGATTATACCTCATAGATATAACAAACACCGCCATCTAAAGCAGAAACAATTAACCCGCTGAATGGAATAGGCGCAGGGAAAGTGATAAACAAATCATCTCCAGCGGCGGCAGCACGTTTTTCTATGATTACATTCCCTGATGCATCTGTTAATTGAAACTCATCATCAGCAACAATATCATCCGTAGAGGCAATTCCAACCCATGCTATAGCCTGGACAAGTCGCGTTCCTGTCACCGATGCATTGGTAGTATTATCAAACCTCAATGGATTTCCTGTTGTTACATTTCCCATGACTGCCTCCTACCACCCAATGAGCATAATTTTTGATTTGCTTCCAGCCTTCACCGGGAATAACAGATCAATGATGGTGCCATCTCCGACGATTGAAAGTGCAATATCCACCGCAGCAGAAGCGGTTGTGCTGGTATAATAAGTGCCCATCAGCCCTACAAATTCAATATAAGCCAGGTCTACCGATCCCGCCGTAAACGTACTCGTGGTTTCATCATGGGTAATAGTTACAAAACGAAACGCCTTACCACCCAATCCCATTGTTGTATCTACTGTAATTGTTAAAGCCATTTTAATTATCTCCTAGCTCAAACTTAGTTGAGCTTGTAATGTTTAGTTTTTTTCCAGGGTCTCGATTGGAATACAGCAAAGGATTGTCTTCTCCAATGTTCAGTTGGTCACACGTTTCGCAGATGAGTCCCGATAGGTCCCCATTCTCATGCTTCCGCCGTATTGCATTGAATCGATCACCTTTAATGATATCCTCAATAGATTCCTGGGTTGTATCACCCACCGTAAGCGTAGCGTCTGTATCCATACAGCACACCATCATCTTACCGTCAGCGTTTATCTGTATCGGCCCGGAGTGCGGCCTACCACAGGTTGTTTTTCGGTTGGTTGTCGTGGGTCTGAATTTCTTCCCGTTGGCCCAATTGTGGGGTTTCCAAAGCTCAAGCCAATCACACAATGGTTCCCAAAAGTTTATGTATGTTTCAATATCTGCCCTAGGATGTGGAATACATGTTATGCTCACTTTGCATTTATTGAGTGTCTTTCTATTATTTAACTCAATAAATCCCATGATATTCCTGAACACATCCAAATAGTCTAACCCACAATGTACTTTCTCATAGTCTGGTTTGAATATCCCATGAATGCTGAATCGAATGTGGTCTAAATCCGCATTTAGCAATTTATGTGCCATATCATTGTCTAGCAAGGATACATTGGTTGTAATGAATGTGTCAAGATTCCGGTTTTTGCAATACAACACCTTTGATACCACCCTGTCATCCATGAGGGGTTCACCATAGCCGAAGATGGAAATTGTCTCCGCCCCTAATGCGCCTGCCTGGTTTACCAAATCATAGAATTTATTGTTCGGCATGATGACCTGCAGGCGAGTCATTTTATCCCGGGGGCAGTAGATGCAGGATGCATTACACATCGAACTATTTTCTATTCGGATCTCGGGATTAATTAATTTCACCTTGAACCTCTACACCCTTACGGAAGGCATCATTGAAAGCATCAAATCGCTTTCCGTCTTGCCTAACAAAAGAATGGATAAATCCCCATAGATGTCCATGCTTACAATGGTGTAAAAGAGGTAGGGATAAAACCTCCTCTTCATCCAATTCACCTGTTACATTTATCCAATCTCCACCTTCTTGTTTTGTGTATTTAATTAATTTCATTCATACACTCCATGATTCTGTCGGCAGACTCACCGATGTTGTTATAAAATAAATCCTCCAACGGGTTGAAATACTTTTCAAGCACCGGAGCGTATGCGTATCGTACCCAATAATCCCAAGTCTCCGGGCCGGCATTTGGATTGGAAAATATAAATCCCATCTTGTTCTTAAATGCGCTCGGGTTGAACATAACGGCGTTTAGAACTACAGCAACATCACAGCTTTGGCGCTCGTCGAGAATCTCTATCCCCCGTTCCTCAAGGGTTTCTTTTACCAGCATCCAGTACGGTGTATAAAAATCAGGATACTGGGACATAAATACCCTAACCTTTTTTGGCTTTGAAATAGTACCCACTGTTGTATCTCCAGGTTCGGATGCCGTAATTACCATCCTGCATCTTCATGAATAACGCGAAATTCGGTTTCATCTGAGCGTTTAACACCATATAGCCGATGGATTCCAATTTATCTATCCACCAGGTGAGGGATTCAATGCATAGGTGGCTATCGTATTTGTATGGGTCTGGTTTGTCAGCTATTGTAAACTCAAACTTTTGACCCACCCGGAATAACTCACTCAAGCATTGGTTAATCTCATCCGGATGAATATGCTCCAGGCATTCGCAACATATAACCGCATCGAATTGGTTGTCCCTGAACGGGATATTCTGACAAGCACCGATGGTTTGACACCCTGTCAGATATTCAATCTCCGGTGCCACAAAATCCAAGGTGGTTACGTTCGCCCCATGCATTTTTAAATACACCGTTTCATAGGCGTTCCCACACCCAACGCATAGGATGTCCAGATCCTTTACGCCTGTTTGTGCCAACCCCATTGCGGTTGTGAATCCCCGAGCAGTTCCGATAGGGCCATAATCAATATCAGTGTAGATTTCATCATATACGGGTTTGAGTGTCATAATTGATTAATTTCATCTATCATTTCTTGAGGGATAGCTTGAAAAATACCTGTAACAAAATCACAATTTTCCGGAAATTCCTTTTTTAGAGTATCCATAATAATTTCTAAGTCTTGATGGCCTTCCACTAAACATGGTTCAGACCTTATAAAAACTTGCCCAGATGCACCCCTATAAACAATCGCTATAACTATTAATTGCTTTTTCATTGTTCCCAGTATGGCCTCTCGGGATCTTTCTTCATCACCATAGTCAACCCACACCATTCAGCAGTGTATGGCCAGGTGAAGCAGTCCATCTCGGTGGTGCGATGTTCGAGTTCCTGTCTCAGGCGATACACATCCCCACAGGAGGATTGTTCCAGAAGGATCTCCGCAGCGGGATACGTGTCATGGAGGAATATCACCCCGCCCGGGACGAGCTTATCAAAAAAATAATCAAACTCTGCCTTGGCTTGTTCGTATGCATGATCCCCGTCTATCAGAGCGATTGCAATTTTGTCATCATCGAATACCTTCATGAATTCACTCGATGGCCCTTGCATATGAGCATGACGCTTGTGGAATATCTTCGCCTTCTCCGGTTTGATATCACAGGAATAGAATGTAACATCAGCCTTTTCGGTAGCTTCAGCCAGGACGTAGGTGGAGTTTCCACAACCTATCTCCACAACAGGGTATGGCCGGTAATACAGGATAATATCCACCAGACCCTTGAGGATACTCCATCCGTTGTGGCGGACATACCTCATGGTGGGGGCTTTTACCGTCAAATCAACTGTGCCATCCTCTTCCAAATCGGAGAACATAAACCGAGATCCCCTAAACTCCACAGTTTGTTGATCAACTACCTCGCCATTGGATGTTGATGTAAGATTATGTAATATCACTGGTTCTTGCATAGCATATAAACCCTTGATAAATTCCTTTCCGGGTATGTCAAGGTACGGATAAGGTACGGTGACAACCCCGCTGATTCTGCGATTCTAACGAGTGTGGGTATGTTGAAAAACCATATATGGGTACTGTTGAACTCATCATGGTCGAATGAAAGGGTTTTGAATTCCTTTGAGTCCGGCACCTCGATGTACATCGTGCCCCCCGGTTTTAAATCCACATCAACCACATCTCTCAGGAATTTTATCGGATCTCTCATGTGTTCGAGAATATGTACCGCAGTAACTAGATCATTTCTAGCGGCCAACCCAGGAGCATAAAATCCATTGTGACACAAAGTAATTCTGTTATGGATAAACTTCGCACTTGTGGGTTCCGGTTCGATACACGTTACATCCTTAACATACGGAAGGATACTAGATGGAAACACCCCCAACCCACTGCCGATATCCAGTGTTTTCCCTGGTTGCAACACCCCATCCATCAAGAGTTGATTCGTTCGGGTTTGATTCTCCGAATCCGGCATGGTGGATATGCGTTTGTATTCCGCTTCGACTGTGGTTCCGCGCATCTCCTCATCCCGGTATTTCAGGTAGATACTCTGTAAATCATCATCAGTGAGGCTGTTTCCCTGCCAATATAACAGGCATTTCTCACAGTAATACCAATGACGTGAACCGGTAGCGTATATTATATCCATGTATTTATCCGGGGCACTGTATCCCATGAATGGATTTCCAACCTCAGTATCACAGAGATAACATCTCATGCTTTCTCCCCTAACGGTTCATCGGTGAACCTGAAATGATTACCGATAAGCACCACGGAGGGTTTCTTTCTGGGATTATGACGCATTTTTGTCTCATACTGAGTTTTTAGGATCTTCTTTGTGCATTGAGAACATGCCCGAAACTCATTGAACGGGAATAATAAATCCATGCCACAACTGACACACCGTTCTTTATCCAACCTACTCATCAACTTTCCTTTCCTGGAGACCAAAGGTTTTCTTCACAATGGGGAACCCCCCGAAATTATGCAACGTGGGACGGAGTTTCCGGGTTGGTTGAAGGTATGACTTTCTTCTCCACCGCCCTCCATTGAATATCTTGTCACTCGATGGAGGCTTCGGGGCGCACAATTGGCAAAATCCGCCTAATTTAGGGCTACCAAATTTCCCACAGCCGGGACACCTGATTCCTGACATCTGTACACCTCCTTGCATTTCTCAAAATGTAATATTGCATCTTCCAGCATAGCGGTGTGATAGAATTTACACACATCGTCTAGCATGAACCAATTATCCAAGTTTCGTAGTGATTCGTCCTTATCGTCCCTTGCCATCACACCCAAGATGCCACCCTCGGAGCAGTTGAAATAGTGGAACGACGAATTCTTGTGGCGGGTTTGGCCCATCAGGGTGGTTTCCAACCAGGTTTTATACACCCAGAGGGTGTGGGATGTACCAACCGGTTGGAGGTCGATATCATAGCGATCCAATCCCCGCAACGGCTTGTTAATGTCTATCAGTTTCCGCTTGGATATGTTCTGCCCAAGCCATTTCTTCTGACGGGCAGCTTCATCCCGCCCGGTGCCGGTTACTTTCGCATTGGTGGAATAATCCTTGTCGGCATAGTATCCAGCGCGTTGGGCTTCGACATCATCATTTAGGTTGTAGGAGAGATCGTTCCCAACCCCCATGAATACCGTGGAACCAAGTTTGTTTATGGATATCGCCCAAGCTCCATTCATGACGTTCCCACCGAGTTCCAGGGTGTATCGCTCAGGCCGTTTCTTAATAACCTTATGGAATGTTTCATGCACCACATTGGCTTTTGTGAGGTAGAACCGGATCTCCCGGCCCTGCTTCGACCATTCATGCAGCACCTTTGGGGAACAATGGATACCCGCGATTAGAATTGTATTCCTTCCGGTGGTGTCAATGTCGGTGCATAACTGATCGTAGACAACATCCGAACCGTCACAGAGGAGGACAAAATCCGGGATAATCCCCATGGCCAGTAATGGTTTATACTGATGATTGGATGCGATGGTTAGAAATGACCTGTCTGGCCAGTCCCGCACCCCATCCTTGTTTAGATGATACTTCAATATCTGACTGTTGTTGTTGAACGATGCGCCGGCACCGATGCCAATTATTGCTTTATCCTTCGCCATGCCCAGGCAGTCGTCTATTAATGCCGCATGTTTCTTCCATAAATCCTTGTTCGGGGCGATGTTCTCACACCATCCTTTTTCAAGGAAGTCCGCTGTTTGGGAATTCACGGCGGATACAAAGTCCCAGGATTTACGAGAAACAATATCATGGATTTCCGGGATAGCATCGTATGTGGACTCCGGTTTAGATTTCTTTTTGTCTCGTTTCTTTGTCAATTTATCCTACTTTCGGAGATTAGCGGTGGGTGTTCATGCCTCGCCAAAGGCCACCCACCGCAGATTATAGGTTAAACGCAACTCGCGCGATAGTATTCTACCCCTGGAGTTTCAGGAACATTCCATGCTGGCCGAGATTATACCCGCCCATTTCCATGGAGAATTCCGATATCAACTGCCAGTTATCGAAGTCACCCATTTTACCGAGTTTCTCCATGATGGCTTTCCTGCTCCGTTTGGCACGAAGCCGGATGCGGGATGTATCAAGAACAAACAGAAGATTCACGGGCACATTCGCCATGGGAACCAGTTCCACCTCGATACCACAGTTGCAAAGGTAATGCTCGATATACCCGCCTCCGAGACTTTCGTTCACCGTGGTTCGGATACGATTCTCATCCCACTGGGTAACCTTCGCAGTTTGAGCGATAGACCCGAACACCGTGAGATTCCGCCCACCGTTTTCCCAGATCTTCCGCACCACGGTTTCCAGCGCGGTTTTGGTAAGCGTAATGGTGGAGGTATCGATGGTGTCTCCGGATTGTGTGGCAAGGAATCCCAGGACTCCGTTCATGCGGGATGCAATCACCGATGTACGAGCAGCCTGGACGGAATAGAGGGCACTTGCTTCTCTATCCCTCTGCATCTCCTTCAACCGCATCATCACCTGATGCTTATCTTCCCGCCCGATAACGTACATATCGGTTTTCTGCATCGACCCGGTGATTGCCACATCCTGCCGGAGGATGGTATAGGAATTGGAGAGTACTGCACGAGCTCTCGGCTTCCCCTGCCCGGGTTTCGATCCTTCGTTCTGGACGTTCCCGAGAACATACCATTTGGAATCCACTGCAACGGATGCCAGGCCGGTCATTATCCCGCTGCCCGGATCCATAACAAGAATGGATGCATGAACGGTGACTAATGCGTTTGATACCACCGGTTCGGATGTTACAACCAACATACCGTGCTGTGCAATGGTGGAATCAAACACATACAATATCGTCCCTTCATGCAACTGTCGCATGAGTGCGGAACCCTGTGCCCCGTCTAAACTGTTTAAAATCACAGACAAACCGTTAGATGCCATTGCACTCTGGTTTGTCACAAATCCCGGGCCTAGATCTTCGGAGATCCATTCTATCGTGGTTCCCCCGGATTCCGGCCCCCACCCGATGCGATTGATAAACGGTGTTTCCGCGAGCGCGAGTAAATCCAATACCTGTGATACGTCCCGCTCCTGTGTACCGTCTACAACCCCATAGGGCACGTCACCAACGATATCACGCTGATAGGAACCTCTTCCCACCGACGCGATAATATTGGCCATATACCATGGTTCAACTTCGTCATCAGCCGCCATGACTTAACTCCTTTATATTTATCTCAAGGCGTTCATGACAAGGTCTGCCAACTCCGATTCATCCTGGGGTGACAGAACCCCGTTTTTCTCCGCCTTGGCTTTTATTTCAGTTATACGATCTTGAATCGTAGTGCCACCCGATTTTCCCGTAATGAGATTCGTATGGGAGGGTGTGCCTGTTTCCACATGAGGGGCAGTGATTGTTGCATCCCCTGCCGGTGTAGTACCACCTCGCAGACTCTTGATCGTCTCAAGCGACTGTTGGGCTATCCCCTTGTAGAAGTCTCTTACCGTTTGTTGGTATGCCTGGTATGGGTGAACTCTGCCACTCTGTATCTGCATTGCAAAGTTCGGATCTTGCATTTTCTGCTCCCATACTTTCTGTACCAACCCGTAATCAGGGTCATTCTGGATTGCACCCCAAACCTGGGTTGATTGCTGCTGAACTTTAGCCGTTTCCCGCTGATTGCGCTCGTTTTCCTTACGTATAGCCTTTACGACTGTTTCCTCAAGATTCACAGGTTGATTTTCCCCGAAGTTATCAAGGTCAAAGTTCTCGTTCACCGGGACTGTCACCGGCGGGCGTTCGTTCAACTGAGTTTCCAGGTTGGATATCCTATCCCGCGCTTCCCCAAGTAGGTTCGCCATCTGCCCTGTTTGCTGGCTCGCATCGAGCTTGCCTTGCAATTGAGCCGGGCTGGTCACACCCGCTTGTTCCAGGGTTGCAACAAGATCATTGATCTCCTGATCATTTTGAGTTACTGCTGGTTCCTGTGGTATTTGTGGTTGCGCCGGTATTGGATCTAAAACCGGAGATTCCACGGTGGTGTTTTCATCTGCCATGTCACTTCACCTTTCTTATTTGGTTTGGTTGACCCATTCCTTTCAGATCGGGTTGCTTTAACAGCATCCTCTTTTTATTTATCCAGCCTACCGGGTTGAGTAAAAAATCAAGGATTATATTTATCTGAAAATATGCTCGTTGAGCCACATCCTTTTCGGCTGCGTCCAAATCGGTGTACCTCTTTGAGAATATGTCTTCAGCCATCTTGTTCTTCATCATGTAGATTACGTCACGCAGGAACTCCCAATCGGGTGATTTTAATGCCCGTTCGTAATGTGACGCTTTATCTCTAAACTGCTCATTGGTGATGAACTCTTTCAAAAAATCCGATACTAAATGCTTCATGCTACCGCGCCTGCTTTCACCGCCTCTAACATCAAGTCTCTAGTCAAATCATCCTGTGACTTCTGACTTTGAGCGGTCATCTTACCTTGAACTTTGCTCTGCTCTTTTGCCTGTTCAGCCTGCATGGCCGATTCCTGGCGTTGTTGCATTTCCTGTTGGAATTGCTCCGGGGTTTTGAGCAAATAATCAGCCTCCCGGATGTCCAATAACTCCATCATGAGCTTTGTGTATTGAAACTGGTTCACCCATGGGTTTTGCTGCCAGAGTCCAGCCATTTGAACGAGTTGTTGGGATCGGGCTTGTTTGCCAAGCGCCGGTTCCATGGCTGTGTATCGTGCCGCGAAATCAAAATCCGCATGAATATCGTCACCAAATATCTGCCCGAATTCCTCCTGGCCCCCACCACCCTTTCTGTATTCAAACCCGCTTGGCAGGTGAAACGTATTCAGCGTCATCATGTATTTTAAGAGGGGACGAATACCGAGATAGTCCATGGACATCAGCATGAGTTTTGCTCTCGCCTCACCCATAGCCTGGATGCCATAGACAACGCCCACTCTCTCTTGTCTCTGTGGAGTTTGCCCCATGTTATAATCGTACATCCCCATGATGTCTTGGATAGCAGACTTGTAGAACATCTCTTGTTCCATGAACAAATTACTATTGGTATCGGGCACTATCAGCGGTTCAACATCATTCATGTCCTCTACGGGGACGATACCAAATGGCTTCCATACAAGCGCCTCGGGGTCTATATCCGCATCGGCAGCAACCTTAATCATAGGATTGATAAGCATCATGGCGTTTTGGATGCGGAGATTCGCAAGGTTGTTTATCTGATTTTGGATACCCTTGGTGAGCTGGATAAGCCCGAGATCCCAGTATAACTCCGGGTGGTAATACGCCCCCATGTCGAACAATGGGCGCACTCCATATGTGTTTTTCTGTAGGGATAGAAGAGTGTTGTAATTCCCAATATGAGCGATTACTTCCTCCTCCGCTCCTTTTATCTTTATCCCGCTACCAACGGAATATGGTGTGTCTTCTAATACCATCTTGGCATACGCTTCAATGATGTCCACATTCGGAGTTTTCCGGGGATCATTGGTATCTTCATGCATGAATGCGGATTCAATGTGTAGGGACTCAATGAATGCCTCCCGGGAGTCCTGACCAAGAGATGCGGTTCCTGATGCTGAACCAGCCGATGCACCGCCAGCGCCTAAATGTCCAAGCTGGTTAATGTTTTTGTATATCCCTTTGTCGGCCATGCGTTTCACATAATCCATGGTTTTCTGGTATATGATAAACACCTGTGGCATCTGCTGAATGTTTTTGTACTCCGGATGGGGGAGGAAGAGTTTGTTATGAAGGACTTCGACATACGGTCCGTCATATACCGTCTGCATTTCCTCGGTGAGGTGGCCAACGACATCAAACCCTTGGAAATTACCTTGACGATCAAAATTCGGAACGGGGAGATCAATTCGCTTGGGTGATATTCGATCTTCCTTGCGCCAATATGCCTTGGCTATACCCTTCCCGAAAGTTAGGGCATTAAAGAACCATTTCATCATTGTAAGATACGAACCGCCCTGCTGATCGATATCATTTAGGACTTCCAGTTGGTAATTGAGTACCCCTTCGGCTTTCTTGGCCCGTTCAAGATCTGCTCGCTTCCGGGGCTTGACGGATACTATGTTGCCGCCTTGGTATAACTGATCCATGAAACGGGATAGAATGGTGTTGATTATCGGGAGGACACGGTTGAAATTCTCATTGTAGGCCAGTGGATAATCCCCGGGGTTCCGGTAGGATACATAGGTTTCCAGGTCAGTGCGGTACTGTTCCCGCATGTAGGAATTGCGATCCCATTGGTCCTTGTACCGGGCCATGAGATATTTGAGTATTTCGTCTTCGTTGATTGGCATGGTCTATCTTCTGTTTGGGCCAAACCCTCTGTTACCTGCACCCATCATCATACGAAACATCGGCATGAGGGTTTGTATGAGCTGCATCAACCCACCCATTCCGGCTTGGCCGGGGCCACCAAGTCCACCCGGGCCACCTAGATTCTGTGGGCCAAGTTCACCCGGGCCACCAAGACCACCCTGGTTCTGTGGTTGAGCGTAATTAGACGGTGGGATATACGGTGCGCCGGTGTCAAACCCGGGGAACGGATAACTGTTGTTTATACCAAAGCCAGGTGTGGCATCGGTTCCATTGAACGGGAGAGGAGGCGCATCATTGCCCCCAGGGATGGAGGTGTTGTTTCCCACATTCACCCCGGGAAGGCCGGGACTATTTGGGAACGGATTTGGTATCGGTGAAGCCTGTGGTTGGTTTGCAAACGGGAATCTATTAGGCATCTATCGGCCCTCCTAAAGTTTCTCTTTCAATATCGGATTCTTCATATTTGACGTACATTGTCTCGATAACGATTGCACATTTATCTGTGGTTTGGAATTCGTGCCATTCACCTGGTTTCGTGGTAAACGTCTGGCCCTTCTCGACCACCGCAGGCCCCCACTCTGTCAGGATGAATATTTCACCTTCCAAGACATAGAATTGGTTGTACTTGGATTGATGTCTATGCCAGGAGCAACGTTGCCCGGGTTGGAGTTCCAGCACGCTCACTTCACAGAGATCGTTCTGAAATATATTAGTTTTTTCTCCCCAGGTTTTATGAGTCCGTTCCATTATTACCCTTTCAGAAAGCAAAAAAGCCGAGACAGGGGGATGGCCCCATCCGGCTTTCCGCTTTCTTCACCTGGGAGTTACCCAAGATGTTATGTCAAATTTGATATAACTGTCAAGTTAAAACAACATTACCGTCCCATCCACTAAATCCTGGCATTCATCGGAGTAATCATCATTTAATTCATTCAGCATCTTCATAATGAATATTTTCAAAGTTTCGGAATTGTTTAACCAGGGCATTCTCTTAACCAACCCTGTGAATATCCTGCCGAATTCTTCAGTATTATGCTGCCTGTAATCTGCTAATGACCTCCAGGTACGGGAATCCCCAATGTGGAAAGTAAGATGGGATTTCAGAATATGCCTGAATTTCTTGGCATATGCGATCATGTTTGCCACCAGGGCCGTTTCACTCCATGGGGTTCCCATGCAAATCTCTCCAAGATTATATTCTGGATACACATTCCGTTTAAACACAAAGCAATCACACCCATTATGGTCCGTCCCGGGATCGGAGTACATTAACGGAATATCGTCAACTGATTTGTATTTTTTCCATATAATCCGCTTATTTATCACCAGGGCATCGAAACCCTTGTCAATCAGACGAGCGACCGCAGTATAGAAATGAGGCATCAATCCGATATCCACATTGGTTTGGATGAAATAATCTGCATCCGACGAGTCATATAACCTGTCCAGAATGTCGCAAAACAGGGGAAGCTTCCGTTGGGTAGATGCAAACGTATGATAGTCCAAAATAGACTTATCGAGCAATGGGGCCACTTCAAAACCCACTGGAAATACCGGTTGATCCTCCTCATATCCGGTACACCATAACTCGATATCCATCCGTTTGGTTTTCTTGGCGAATTTCTTCGCATGGCGCATTGTCTCATAGGTTATCGGTTGCGCTATGGACAATTCGTGGCCCAGGGGAGTATTTACCGGATTGATTATGTGTGCTATTTTCACGATACCTCCCAAACACTAAGTCCTCCACCGCTTTCAGATGTCTTTCTATCTGCCCTTTAGTCTCTTTATATCCATCTGAATATTGTCTCTCTATTCTACCATCCTCATAAAGTATTATCGGACTCAACTGCATCATTTCTAAATTAACAAGCATCTTATGGAGCGGTTTCGCTAATTCCAGGTATTCCATTTGCGCCTGTTTCGCTTTATCAATGGTTGTTCTGCTCATACCACTCATATGCCTGCTCCAATCCTTTCCGAAACGGGGTATCAAGATACATATCGAGCCCCAGTTTCCGCATTCTGGATATATCCATTAATTTGGACGGCACCCCGCCCGGACGGCTAATATCATGATAAATAGCCGGCTCCTTACCAGACACGGCTTTCAGGAGCTCCACTATCGTATCAATATCAACCTCCCGGCCTGTCCCGACATTTATCACTCCATCGTGGAGATCATCATAATCATATCGTTCCATGAGGGTAACGCATATCTTGGCCAGGTCATCCGAATAAATGAACTCCCTCTTGGCCGTACCCCCGCCCCATACATCTACTCTGCCTTTGGATTCGTGGAATTTACGGATGAGGGCTGGGATAACGTGTGCCTTATCAAGATCAAAATTATCTCCCACACCGTAAACATTGCAAGGCACGACAGAAAGAAAATTACTCCCATACTGTTTATGATATGCCCTGCAAAGCTCGATCCCCGCCAATTTAGCAATCGCATACGACCAGTTTTCATCTGTCTTTCCTGTGCCAATTTGTTCCTCCTTGTAGGGTTGGGGGCCATCTAACGGATAGATGCAGGATGAACCGAAGTTTAGGAGTTTTTTGACCTTATCTGCCACGGCAGTCAAAAGGATATTCCCCTGGATGAACAGGTTATCAATCAGCATATCTGCCGGACTATCTATTGCTTCCTTAATACCCCCGGCATGGGCAGCACAATTAAATATGTATTCCGGTGTATTCTCAAAAAAGAATTTCATTACGCTATCCCAATTTGGCATAAACCAATTTACATCTTTACGTGATAGAGTTAAGACATTCCCATACCCCCGCCGCTCCAACTCCCGCACAATGGCTGATCCGACAAGGCCGGTATGTCCAGCTACATATATTTTAGAGTCTTTTTTCATAACCCATCAATCTGATGCCAGTTAAATTTATCGTAAACCTTGGGTTCCGGTATAGGGACAATAAACCGCCCCTCATATCCTATCTCCCTCAAAGAATGCATGATGCTGTCCTTGAAATTCCAGGCTAAAACAAGGGCGTAGTCAGGTTGATCGCTGACCAGACGCTCGTCAGGCACTATTTCAATGTGCATTCCTGGGGTATATTTTCCGATTTTAAGGGAATTCTTTTCCGTGATATAATCCAGGATATCAGGGCCAATCTTGCAATAGTTCAGGAGGGTATTTCCTTTGGCGGGGGCCGATACGCCCACTATGCGCTTGCTCTTTCGTTTAATTTCATGGAGCATTTGAATAAGTTTTGCTCTATTAAGATCTACCTCTTGAGCAAAACACGCAATCTTATTATTGTCACACAGCCATTTTTTTCCGGGCAATCCATATTTAGAAAGTTCAGTTATACCCTTAGCAATATCGTAGTTAAAAACAACATCTGATTTTTGAATATAATATCGAATTGTTCCGCCATGAATTTTATATTCTTGAGACTTGGTAATATACATGCCAAATTCTTTCTCAAGCCAAATAAATAAGGGATAATAAGACAAATAACTCAGATGCTCATGATAAATTGTATCATATGCAAAATTATCTATTAAATTATAGAAACTCGGTGCCTCTATAATGAACACCCCATCATCGGCCAGCAGGATATCAACCGCGCGCATGAATTCGTGTAGATCATCCACATGGGCGAACACATTGGTTGCGGTTATGACTTTAGCCTTACCGATGGCTTCTACAACCCTATTGGCACCATATTCATCAAAATAACGAACTGCGGTTTGAATCCCATTTTTAGATGCTATATATGCTATCGCCTTAGAGGGTTCAAACCCCTGCACTTCACACCCTGCATCCTGAAACCCCTTCAACAGCGTGCCGTCGTTACTCCCGATATCAACTACCAAGTCATCAAACCCAAGACCATATTGCTCCACCACATCCTCAGCTAATTGCCGAAAATGCCTTATCCCCTCCTTATTCTGCCCTGTCAGATACGGGTATGCATCCTGGTACAGTGTTTCACGTGAAACAACATATCCAAGTTGGGCCAGACCACATTCCCCGCACATCCAGACATCAAGGGGATAGTGAATTTCCAGTTCTCCTAATTGTTCCTCAGTTAAGAACGCATCGGCCAGGGGTTGATGCCCCAAGTCTAAAAACTTGGTCAGGTTTTCGCTATAACATATTCGGCATTTCATCTTCAACTTCTCTCCATATTTTTTGAGATATAGCCATTGGAATTAGATCAATACAATCCGTGGCTTCTTTTAAAGGTTTGACTCTTTTCCTAAATGGAAAAAATAGGAAATAAGCCATCCATAAAGGAATTCCACAGGTTTTACACTTTCTTGCTTTCATATCTCACCTTTCAAGGTGACTGATATCGATAATCGTTTTTTCCTGTTTCTTCGCCCCAAAGCTCTGCAACGGCCATTTATTCCGTTTATTACTCCTGTTCGTGTATTTAGCTCCCAATTCCTGGAGGATATACTTCATGCACACAGGGTAATCACTCCATTTAGGATCAGGTTTACCCTGGGGGTTCCCCTCCGAGCGCTTCCAATAATGATTATTCAAATACTGCCGGGTGAATTTCATATCCTCGAAGATGAACACCCGGGGATGATCGGCCATGTTACCCAAGAAATAGTCATTTACTATCGATATGCCCACAACAGGATCTCTATTCTTTCCCTTGGCTGTGCGAATGCCATGTTTCTTGAATTCCTGCCAGGCATTGTACCCCTCACCCCCCATAAGTTTGTATTTGTTCTTGGCACTGGGATCCTGCCATCGCATGAACCGTCGCCCGGATTTCGGCCCCTCGATCTCCTTGAACATCCAGGATAATTCCCGAACACCCTTATCCTCGGCGATATCCTTATCCAATTCATCAAAGAAGATTACATTCCCGGATGAATCTTCCCATCCGAATACCGCCGCACAGGGCTTGCTCGCATGCCAATCAAAGGCCATTATCCATGAGCGGGGTTCGTGGCATTCGGGAATAGGGGTATCCGAGGGGAGGAGGTGGCCGGTTTTTTCCTTCTCGTTCCACAATTGATCCTCGAACGGGTAATGAATCCGCTTGCCCCAAGATGGATATTTCCCGAATATCTGAACATCGATCTGTTCTTGTGTCTTTCCCCGGGAGAATTCCTCGATAAACGTTGGTGATATGGCCGGATTATCCGCCATGCAAGCGTTTATCACATGACAATTTTCATCACTCACCGCCCTATCAACAATCTTTTCCTTTGTCCAAGTTGGCCCCTTCCCGGCCTCATAGGGGGGTGTGAGTGCCCCCAGGAGTTTACCCCCACCCTTCGCATTCCGGAGTCCCCGAATGTTCTCATCCAGCACCCGCTCCGTGCTTTCTTCGTCCATAACCAAAACATCATGCTCCGTGCCTCTCTGGAGTTTCCACCCCTGCACATCCGTAACCCACCGGACGGAGCTCCCATTATGGAGGGTGATAGCGGTATGCTCCTTACTAAAACCCCGCTTGATCTCAATTAACGGTAATAACGGCCCGACCTCCACCCCGGCAGGCTGAATAATCTGATCTTCAAGTAACTTATCAAGCGCAATCTCCTCTACAGAATCGAATGAGGGCACCAATACCCTAACCTTTATAGGAGGAGGCGCAAATTGCTTCGGATGAATCCCCAACATGTACGCCGTGATGGCCCAGTACACCAACAGGCTTTTTCCCGTTCCATTGGCACAAATCAACCAAGTCTGCCAAGCATCACTCTCAATGAATTCCCACTGCTGCTTATAGAAATAGTTCGGCCACGTCAGAATCGGCTTAAAAGCATCGTCTATCTCAAGATTTGGGTCTAGTTTCGCTTGTTCCATTATCTGGCTTCCATCAACCCCTGTACCCGCTCCGCCCGCCGCAACAACCGCGCCTGTTTAACCGGTTGTCCCTCGGCATCCTCATAAGCCTTCTCCAGCTTCTTGAGCTTCTTCCCAAGATAATCCGGTACACCCATAGCCTTAAACCATCGGGGTTGCATTTTATCCGCACTCTCGGACTGCCCCAACCTCACCCTATCCATAGGCGTATAATCACTCCTTTCTTGGGTCGCGATATTCCGCCCTATCTTGGCCTGTTTTTTATTGCTTCGCCGGGCTTTACCCATCTCCAACCTTTTTCATCTGAAATAAATGGTCCACGGTTTCACCAGAGAATGTAATATCGCAGGCCGATAAATCTGTATGCATACCACCACCATGAATATCAAATCCCAAGGACTTTAGGGCATCTTCAATCTTATGCCGCTCCCCAGGGGGTATCGCTGGTTTTATCTCTAATTTGTATTTCATCTTACTCCTTCGCCGCCGGCACATCAACTTTCCATATTCTTTCACACTCGCAACATTCGTATTCACACATATTATTTGGATCTTTATCTCTTAAATAAATAAAAAAAGACTGGCACCGGCAATATTTACAAGTCAGAATATAACTAGACTTTGGTAACTCAATCAATTTCCCCATAGGGTAGCCTCACATTAGGCTCCCCCAACAGCGATCCCGGAAACATTCAGGGCACTCCTCGCCCCACAATTCAACACCCATCCGGTGACCATTTAAACACTGAATGGGCTTATTAAACTTATTCCCAATAATGATCATGGGATGCTTCCATTTCTCATATTCATCCATACTCTTAAACCACAACACATCCCCACCACGCTCAGGCACCACCGTCACACTGCCATCCATTAATGGTAATATTATCGGGTAGGGTTGGTTCTTGGCTGCATCCATGCCCTGCGTCCTTAACTTAATCAAGGTATCAATATGTAGGCCCTTAATAGAATCTAACGCCCTTTTAATATAATCATCCACGGCTTACCATTTTTTCATTACCCGACCATGTACAATTGTTCCTCTTTCCAAGCTTCCCAGCCGCGTCAGTGTGTGTGTTTAAATACCAAATCATCCCGAATATAAATGCAGGTACCAAACACAATACCAATATTATCAGAAACATATTAACCCCTTTCATATTTTAGAGATTAAAACCCAATTTAAATACCAAATATCAACCAATAAAAATATACAAAATCAACCCTCCTGCCAACCTTAGGAATAATATTCAAAGTACTCGTCCTTTCAATACAAATCCAGTACCTACCCATCTACATCCCCTAAAAGTGTATTTTGGTTGAAAAGTATGTGAGGGGGGATATCACTATCATAGAGGGGGTACCCCTTACCATCCCCCGGGTCACCAGAATAAAAGCATGCTTATTGCCCTATCTGATAAATACTACTCAAAACAGGACCCCCCAGTCCCCTTGATATCATTGATTCTCAGCCTGCTAGTTTACATAATGATTATTATCCGACACATTTTAACTAACTTATGTATAATATTATCAGTATGGCTCAATTATCATGCCGTATATACCATTTCGGTTATATGTCAGCCTCAATCCGGCTGTCTTTGATCAGGACTTGCATGCTTTGAATCTGATTGATAGTGAGCTTGGCACCGGGTAACGTGGGGATATCATCTCTAAATTCTTTGTCCATTACCAGTTTGACCCAAGGGTATTTATCCTTATATGTCAAGGTCTTATCTTTGATTGCTTGTTGAATGGTCTTAATGGCAAGGGGTATTATCAGACGTGTCAGTGTTTCGGCGTGATGTTTCTTAATGGCTGCTATATCTCTGCGAAGATAGTCTTTTTTTGATACCTTGACCTGGAATGTCCTCGGGTGAGCATATAATCCCATGTTAGCCATTTCTTTTGATATTTGCGTAATTGATGCATCCGGATTGTGTCGCATGAGATTAATGCCGACGTTATCTACAATGGAAGGTTTTTTATCAGGATCAGGCATGATATGATTGTCTCTTGATGTTACTTGACTATATTGAAATGACTATATCAAAAATGAACATTTCAGTTTAACGATGTTCGATAGACCGGATGTTTTGGCATCTCATAGGTCTATGCTGGTATCCTTATCCATGGAGCTTTATCAGACTGACGGGAAGCGGTAACTGGACTGTAATGGAGGTGTTACTTTACCCTGCTGTTTATCCAGTCTGCCCGACTACCTTAGGCGCACCTGGGGGCCGTTATACTCACCTGTTGGTGTCCCATACAAGCCCGCGCTACTTACGTAGTTATCCATGTTTCATAGTTCCAGTGTTATGATTAGAAGTGCCGGCCCTTCAATCTTTAGTAATCCGGGCCGGCGACTGTAGGAGGTTATGCCTAAAATGATAAACTGATAATTAAGGGAATGTCAAGATAATAATACAGTGGTTATAGTGGGTATTTCGCTTGTATCGGATTTGACATAATAAGATAATACTTGACTACTACTATTATTAGGATTACTATTAAGATAATTATAAATCCTAATAAAGGAGAACAGCTATGAATAACTATTCAACGATGGAAAAGATCTATGGAGCATGGAAAAATGACGAAGATGGAAATGGTGATTATTTTGTTGCAACTTCCGGTGAGATCTTCGTATATCGGGGGACGGACGAAGAAAATAACGAGACATATTTCCGGTCTACGTTGTCCGGAGATCTGATCAAACAGGATGATCTTTTGACCGGATGAAGTATCTAAACGTTAATATCACCCATAATGCCGGTGACTTCGTGTCGTCGGTATTGAAGGCGATATTGCCAATAATGGGAGGGTATGAATATGATGGATTTAGAATTAGCCATTATCAGACTAGAGGCAGAGGGGCATGAAATCAGAATACACAAAGATGGTAATATTCTGGAATGCAAATTTTGTGGAGAATGGACATTTGCAGCATGGATCGACGGCGATCAAACTGATGCAGATATCTATTTTCCAGGTATTAATTAAAGGGAGGGTATGAAGATGAAAACAGAGCGGGCAAGGGAAATGTTATTCACGGAGTTTAAGGATAGTGTAAATCATGAACCGGGCAATGGACTTGATGCCGTGCTTGAATATCAGGACATTATGGGTACATCCAGCATGAGGGGAATACGAGAGTTTGAGAACACCTTAGAGAAGGGGTATGAGAAACGGCACTTTGTGTGGGTCAACATGCTGACATTATCTGAAGAATCGGCCATGAACATTCTTAAGGGAACGGTAATCCTTCGAGAGCGTGAAATGATTTATGATCAATTTGATAGGGATTGCCAGGAACGGGAAACGGCCTTATTTAAATCAAATAACATATTCACCGACTGTAAAAAGGCCATCTATAGAAAGATTCGTTCCTTGACGAATAAAATCCTCGAACTCCAATGGAAAGCCGATTACTGGAAGGAACGGGCTGAAACCGCAGAGTATAGTGTAAATAAACTGCAAAGGATTAATTATCGTAATGCTCAAGATGCCGAAAAGTACCATGCGATTAAAGAGTTATTAGGGTAAAAACCAAAATACCCCAACCCGGGCCGATACCCGGGAAGGGGCAATCACAACCAAAACCATAGGAGGCAAGATCATGAAAGCAATTGAAACAAGGTATCATGGGCCGACTAATTTTAAAGGCTCGCGCATAAATGCAAGGGCTAACGATGTATCAACCATTTTTCTATCATATGATAGTGCGTTGAATTCGGACGATATGTATAGGTTCGCTGCTTATGCATTAAGGGATAAAATGGGCTGGAAAGGTGAATTGATAGGCGGTTCAATCAAGAATAGTATGGTTTGGGTATTTATGGATTAAACCATCTCACCGCCCCACCCGGAGGCATTGTATCCGGGTGAAAGGGGATTGATATGTTAGTAATAGGAAAAGAACAAGAGTGTTCAAAATGTGGATATATATGGAAAAGTAGAGTGGAAAACCCAAAAGCCTGCCCGAGATGTAAATCACGGATGGATACAAAAACAGTTTAACCATCTTCAACCCCGGTTATTCACCTGCCGGGGTTACTATTTCCATGTCACGCATGACTATACTCCCATCCATATTGATCCCATGCTTATGCGCCCATCTAGCCAACCCTATGACATATCCGTCAATGTTTGGAGCTGTTTTTGCACAATGCCTCACCATAACCATCTCTATACCTTCATCCGGTGTTTGTACCTGAGTGCGTGCAATCATGTTTTGATCATATTCAACAATAGCAAGAAATGGAATGCCTTTACCTTCACATAGTTTAGCAATTTCCAATAGTTTAGGTGCTAATTCTTTATCATAAAACTTTTCAATATCTGTCATCTTTCCCCCACAATCTCCATAAACCGTTTGAGCGTCTTCACTCGGTAATATTCGTGCCCAAGATGTTTCATTATTCTTTCCATTTCAAGTTGCGCTTCCCTCATAGGGCCTTTTTTGGCTTTAAGTTCCAAAAATAATACCCGGGGTAACGGTGTTTTAAATTTTGGCGAATGAGAACCGGGACCGGGTATGCAAAGCGTCACATCCGCCCACCCCGCCCCTTTAGTGTGAGCCCGTACATAATGCCGGGACATTGGATGTGCATGGCAGGGGTAGCCATGCGCGTGCGCCCACTGGACTATCTTGGACTGTAGGGGGGATTCCGTATCATCCGGTTCACCCTTCATGGATCTCATATGTTCTTTATATCGATCCTCGGTCCAATTATTCATCATTTAAACAACCAAAATGTCATTTCATTCACCCCTTAATACCTTCACCCATTGTGGTCGATATGTCTTATCTTCCATCATAATCACCAAATCCCTGATTCTCTGTTTATATTGTACCAATGACAGCCCGGAATAACATTTCCTACAACGAAATACCTTGCTTCCAGTCAGTTCATCTATCACCATGCCAATATGGCCACATTCACAGCGGCCCTTGAATATTCGGAATTTTTCTCCCATATCCTGTTCAGCTATAGGGATACGTTCCCGTATTTCAACCGGCAAAGGAAATTTCTTACATTCATTGACACATTTGTCATATACATGGGCTAATTGATCACTTGAGAATGGTTTTAATGTCGCGTAGTATCCCTTGATCATATCATCAATCTGTTTCCTTGGTTTCCATATATTGCTCAAAGACATTAGCAGGCCGTGTACCATCGCTTTGTCTGCCATTGAATTCCTCCTCCCATCTTGCCTGATTCAGATATGTTGACACATGGGGCCACTCGGGTACGAACTCATCATTATCTTTTAAGGCTGCCCTAGCTGTAGATTGGGTAATTAATACGGCCAATAGAGTGTCAAGATCAGGATGGTCATTTTTATTCCATGCTTCGAACGCTTTCTTTTTAGAGCCCTTAATATTTCCTGGATAATTGTCCCAAAAATTTCCAAAAGTGAATGTATATTCTTTTTTCTTTTCATTCTTTACATTCTTGTCATTCTTGTTTGTGGTCGTTGGCTGGTCGTTGGCTGGTCGTTGGCTGGTCGTTGGCTGGTCGTTTTTATGGTCGACCTCTTGATATTCATCATAGTTACAAATAGTTATAATACTAAACCGGTTGGTCGATTTTACCATTATTTCATTTGTTTGTTGGAGTCTAGATAGGCACGTCCTTATCCGTCTTTCGGATAACCCAGTATCCTTACTAAGTGCATGTCGACCCGTTATTAACTGTCCTCTTTCAACCATAGTGCCTTGCCATTTTTTCGGTTTATGATTCGCCTTATAAATAAGATGGTGGAATAAATGAAACATTCCAGGCGTTGTATACCACTCCCATTCCGTCATCTTACGGTATGATTTTATCCAGCCGCTATCGGTCAAAACACAAAAACCCCTTTAACAGAAGTCCGGTGTGGTTTCCCGGTAGACTGGGACCAGACCCCTGTTAAAAGGGTTTCAATGTCTACCTCCCGGCCACCACAACCGTTATATTTTTAAGCCTGGGCAGGGGATCAATCCCCCCCAGGCATTCACGGTGGCTCAGTAGGTGCCAACATGTTCTACCTATTGTCAGGTCTGTTGAACTTTTTCCTACTTCATCGCCTTTATTATTTAAATTATCCATTATCTTATACATGAATCCTCAATAATTGTCAATTTTATTATTGATCTTCATTTAGAATATCACTTATCCTATTATAAGCTTCAATTAAATCTCTTATTTCTTTAGATTTAATGAATACCATTTGGCCCGTGGATGTGTCCAGTTCCAAGGTTTTCTCTTTAATTAAATCCAGTAAGTATTGAACTCCGCTCATTTATTAATTACCCTGTATCAAAACCGCTGAATAAACTCAATTCCCTCACCAATCAAACCCCCAAGCCTGTACCACCCCGCCCGGATAATCATCACCCGTAATGATGGTATGCATATTTCCATTTAATTTGCACCTCGGACATGTCCTGTATTGCGGCAGTTCCCGCCCGGCTAGGTTGACGATAGGGCTTAGAAAACTTTTCAGGCACTTCAGGCACTCGACCTCCACCATTTTCGGCTTTGGCGGGGATAAAACCCCTTATTGTCTCGTTTCATTTTATCATACCGCCTCCACCGTTCTTTATCGTTAGATCCCTTCGGACGATTCCAACATGATCTTCACCGAATTCTTCATATAATGATTCAAATATAATCCCAACTTTTCTCCTATC
>SDBU01001266.1_pt1 | contig 36714 bp, 34 predicted proteins | sample 2277071 | NCBI WGS metagenome assembly SDBU01 (sample SAMN10397929, study PRJNA504765) | marine sediment metagenome | isolation source: marine sediment core GS08_GC12, 126 cmbsf | place: Arctic Ocean: Gakkel Ridge, Loki's castle | collected 2008 | reverse complement strand
TGTGTACCAATTCATGGTAAAAATTATTATTAAAAATATTACAATAAATAAAATTAAATATTCGGCGATTTCTTTTTTGGTTAATTCTTTTCTGGCTCTTAAAATCAACAAACCAGAGAAAAGATAAAAAATTAAAATTAGAATAATACTTTTGGTGGCAAAATTAACCGGCCAAAAAGACAAACTGACAAAGACTTCTAAAATCACCAATCCCAACAAAACAGTGAATGGCAAAATATAATCGACAAATATGCCACAAGCCCAAAAAAGATAATAAAATAAAGCCAGGGCGGCAATTAATATAAAAACCATCCCTGCCCACAAAGGCAAACTAAAATTAAAATAAATCGAAAATATAACCCAAAAATCTAAAAATGCTGTCAAATTCAAAAGGAAAAATAGAAGATTGTAAACTAATGTATTTTGGGGATCTTTTGGCCTTTCAAGGGGAATCCGACGATAAATGATAAAGAATAGAATAAAAGCTAAAATTCCTAAAATAATAACCATTTGGCGCAAAAAGCCAGAAGGTTCAAATAAAAGGAAAAAAACAATCCCAAACAATAACAAAAAAGGCAAAATCATTTTTTTCATTTTCAGACTTTTTCTGCGGATTAAATCAGGTCCAAAGATCCAGACAAAAGCCAAAACAAAAACTAAAGCAATCGGGACAATAATAATCCAGAAAAATTCCTGCTTAAAATAAAGGGCTTCGAAAAATCCTAAAAGAATTAGAGAAATTACTGCCGCTTTAATTGTTTCTTTGGAGCTCATATTTGGCTCTCCTTAAAATTTTCTCCTAAAATCACCACAATATCTGCTGTCGTCCCTTTGGGCGGAGTTTCTTTGGTAGTCTGCCCTCCTAATTTGGATTTTAAAAATTTAATCGTCTCAGGTTTTGCGCCGGCTGTATAATCGATAATTTGAGTGGTTTGGAATTTGCCCGTGGCATCAGTCACCCTGATAACATTCAAACCGCTGTCTCTTAAAGTTTTGGCGGTCGAGGTTGCCAAACCGACTGTTGAGCTGCCATTTTGAATTTCAATCTTGGCTGTTTCCGAAGCCAAATTTCCTTCTTCGAAAATATTTTTGGCAATCTGCTGAATTTGACTATAATCTGACATACCCAACTTTGGTATCATCACTGAAGCGCCATTATAACTGGTTGATTTTAGGGGACCTGAGGCACTATTGTCCAAAACCCTGACGATGATTTCGTCTTTGTTGACACCTTGACCAATCTTGATTACTCTTTCTATTTCTTTGACGCTCAAATCAGTTTCAAAATGATCGCCGATAATTTTTATAATATTGATAATTTTTCCCGCATCAAAAACCGACAAACCCAAAGCTTTTTCTTTGACGGCGGTCAGAATCTGCTGCTGGCGTTTGGCCCGATCAAAATCGGAAGTCGTTTTTCGAGAACGGGCATATTTTAAAGCTAAGTTGCCATCCATATGATGTTGGCCTTGGGAAATTTTAAAGGTCTTGTAGCCATAGTTACCATCAGGAAAATAAGGATCATAAATGTCTTTTTCAACATAAACATCAACCCCGCCTAATTCATTAATAATTTTCTCAAAACCGACAAAATCCATTTTCAAAAAATAATGAATTGGCAAACCAGTGATATCAGATATACTCTGTTTGCAATAAGAAAAACCATCGGTGGGCTGTTCTGTTGAAAAACTGCTACTTTCTTTATTTTGGGCCCTTTGGGATCTTTGTTCCCCAAAAGTATACATTGAATTAATTCTGGCATAAGAGCGGGTGCCGGGCGCTTGGACATATAAATCGCGGGGGATTGATAACATAGCGGCTTTGTTTTCTGCCGGCTTGAGCGAAAGGATAATAATCGTATCTGTGAGTTCTGGACCAGGGTTGCCTGGACCGGGCATTCCCAGCAATAAAATATTGACTCGGCCTTCGTCTTCGCCCTTTAATTTGGTTTCAGCGCTTTCCACTCGGGGTAAAAAACTTAAAAATGGAGAGCTTGAAATATTTTTGCTCAGCACACCCAAAATATGGGAAACACCAAAAGCCAAAAGCCAAGCGATTACTGGAATCGCCAATAATCCAATTGTCCACAGAACAATTTTCTTGGTTTTCTTCCTTTTTTTCTTTTTTCCAAAATCGTTTCTCAACTTTACCTCCCCTCCATTTTTCCACAAATAACAACTAGCTTTAATTGAATTAAGCTTTAAAAAATTTCTGATATTTTCCTTATTATTGTAACACAAAAAAATGCTAGAGCAAACAATTGACTGTTATCTAATCTTGTAGCCGTAAAAAGGCAAGGCTTTTGAATCTGATTTTGCTTTGCCGCTTTGTAATTTTTTATAGCCTTGTTTAGCTAATTTGAGAACGTCGTTTTGATTTTTGGCGCCTATGACGGGAATCTTCAAAATATAGCCTAATGTGTTGGCTGTAGAAATTCCTACTCTCAAACCGGTAAATGAACCTGGTCCGCGATTTATCGCGATTGTTTTTAGATCTTTTATGTTGAGTTGGTTTGCTTTTAATAATTTATCAATTTTGTTTAGCAAATTTTCTGATCTTTGTTCAGATTGCCATTTTAAAACTTTATTGATTTTTGAGGGCCAATATAGGGCGATGCCAATTTTCGGCCCGGCAGTATTGATTGCTAAAATCATCAGATAATCCTACTAATATTATATTTGAATTTCGTAGATAATCTTATCATTTTTAGCCTAATAAAAAAAGAGCCCCGGGCGGGAAGTGTGCTTGTCAATAAATGACGAGCTACACATCCCACCAGGGACTAGAGTTACGACTTGCGGAGTCGTTGGCTAATTGAGATTAGCCTCATTAGCTGGGTTCTTCTTCGCTTGATTGAGATGCTGGATCCTTTCTGCCTGCCTTAAGGCTAGCCAGTGCGTTTTGCACGCTCGGAAAGCTTCCACCAATTAGATTCGTGAGGACATCAACAACGTTGGTGCCTCCAAGGATTGCAAGGGGCCCCATTGCATCAGCCAGTTTGGCAGCCAGCTCTTTATCACCGTGTGTCTGGAGGGCTGCGATAAAGTTAGGCGAAACCGCTCCAACTTGATCAGTCACAGCTTTAACTTCAGCTGCCAGCCTTGCATTAGACTGATCCAGCTTGCTCTGAGCGAGTTCCAGTTCCTGATCTGTCTGGGCTTTTTGCCTAGCCAATTTGGCCTCGTTGATGTGATTTTCGGTTTCTTGCGCAGCTATCTCGGTAGTCCGACGCACTTCAGCCGTTTTGGTGTTAGCTAATGCCTGTGCCGTGTCTGCCTGGAGTTGTTGCTCGGTTACTTCTTGCCCCAGAGCTAACGCTGCCTTTTTGGTTTCAGCCTCAGCCCTTGCAGTCTTCTGCTGGATCTCTTCGCGCTGCTGCGTGAGCACCAATGTTCTCTGCTCTTGGTCAAGGGCGAGCTTTTGACTGACAACCTGATGCTGGGCATCAACCAGGAGCTTGGTGACATTCTCATCACCAATTGTGATATCCAGCACTTCGATATCGGTGACTCGCATACCATTTTCCTCAAAGGGATAGCCTCGGCGTTCGCCACCTTCTACTGGATCACCCAAAATGGTATCGCGGATAATACTGATAGCGTTGCTATAGAAATCCTCAACGCCACGCTGTTTAACCGCGTTGCGAATCATCGAACGGAGGTGGTCGGTGAGGAACTGAACATAGTTCTCCACATCAAACCACTTCTCTGGCTCTCCTTCAAAGTTGACCCTGTAAGAGAGGTCAATTACTACAGCACAGAAATCTGCAGTCTCAGCTACAACTTGATCAGAGACTTTGTTATTAAGAACACGCAGGTAGACTGTCTCCAAGAGATGATCATCAGACTTAGGAGTACCTGTGGAAAGCTCCATTGCCTCTAGAGTCTCATCGTACTCCAACAAGACAGTCTGAGGCCCCTTCACCACTCTTCGTGCGCCAGTCTTGCTGACTACCAAAACGGCGTAGCCAGTCCAAACATTAATGGCTACAGCTCCATCGTATTTAGTGTCAAGAGTGACGGTTCTCGGAGGCGTAAAGGTAGTTTCCCTCTGAATACCACCAAGCATCTTGGCAATGTCCTGAGGCGTCGAAGCTAACTTTTGAGCTTGGGTTGAAAAAACCAAACCCCTGCCTCCTCCTTTTGTCAGCAACTCTTCAGCATACGGATCGGCCTCACCGTGATCAAGCCCGGCAAGCTCCATGTTGTGCCTTAGAGCTTCCTTGTTTCCTGGAAACAATAGCTCAACAGTCTTGAGATCAAGTACCCGGCGGACAACGACTTGCCTGCGCGGGTCCGGCAGGAACATCTTCGGTCCCCTTACCAGCTCAACCTCACCGGTCTCTTTATCCAAGACATGACGAGCTTCTCCAGCCGGAATAGCCACTGCAAAGTGGATCATTTGATCCCCATACCGTATGAGGCTGTGCTCTGGTCGCGGGAAGTAGATCCTCTGTTCTTCGCCCGTGATGAAGAGTTCTTCGCCAACTTCATGTTGGGTGCCATCTTCATCTTTGTAAGGCGCGATCGCCTTTACGTAGATGCCCATTTCCGTGTTAAGCTCAATGGCTCTAAACTTCCTGTTGTCGTCAGCTTGGCTGTCGTCAGCCTGAACGAATGTCTCGGTTGGCGCCGGAAACACCACTGCTGGGCCCTGAACGTAGCGCTTGTCACCGCTCTCATCGAGCAGAATACATAATTCCATGAGCTCTAGGGTAACAGCATCCCGGACGTATTCACCTGTCTGTTCATCAGGGACAACTTCGATGCCGGTGGGCGGGATATAGAAAGAAACATCCGTACCCTTGATTACCAGCAATTTACCCATGGTCAGATCAGGTTTTTCTGCGCCCGGCCTCACCTCACCATCAGGATTTACCGCGCCCTCAGGAACAACTTCTTCCTCAGCGCCTTCGTCCCCAGATGATTCTCCACTTCCAGCAGTTTGGGGCAGCATTACAGCTTGCTCCCAATTCTTCTCCGCTTCAACCTCATTGTACACCCCAATTACCAAAAATTGATTGGAGCGTAGCTGGTGACCATCGACTACTTGTGCAACTTGCCTAGGCCAAAGAGGAAAGGTGGCAGGTCCACGGATATTGATCTTACGACCAATATCTAAGTCTACTGGTTCGTTGACACCAACTGCGGGATGTTCTTTATCCGCTGTCCCAGTGGCAGGGTGTTCTAAAACTATATAGCTACCCTCATCAGCAGCTGGTGAAAGCTGAATGGCGTCTATTACTTTATCACAGCGTCTGAAGCGCTTATCTTCTTGACTGAAAATTACTGCTACTTCAGTCTCAGGAGATAGACTTGCTCTTCGGGGACCAACGCTGACCTTCACTACGCCACTATTCGTTTCCTGGACTAAGGCAAATTCACCCGCAGCTATTATTAAATCCCCTTGCTGAAGTGTTCCCGCCCTATTGTCACGTCCGAAGCCTTCTTGGTCTGACATTTTTCCATCTCCTCTTGCTCTTTTTGAGCAGATTTAGGGTTTTACGGAATACAGCTGGTACTACCAAATAAATATTAGATTGCCTCCTTTTTTCTATTTTTAAGGTCCTTTTGATTTTCCAGATTTTTATTCTGGTTTTATTATTTTATCAAAGCTTAAAATATTTGTCAAGCTTTGGAGGTCTATTTATTTAAAAATAATTTTTCTTCTATTTTCATCGACAAAATCGAATTTGATCCATTGGGTGTTTTTGGGCAGGGCGTCTTTTATTTTCTCAGCCCATTCGATGACGCAGATATTTTCGGGCTTAAAATATTCCGAGATCTCTTTTTGTAAAACCTCGTCAATTTTTTTAAGTCTATACAAATCAATATGTATTAGTTTATTTGCTATTTGTTGTTTACTGTTTACTGTTAACTGTTTACTAATTCTATATTCTTTAACTAAAACAAAAGAAGGGCTGGTGATCTGTTTTTTAATTCTAAATCCTTTTGCCAGCCCTTGAACAAAAGTTGTTTTGCCGCCGCCCAAATCGCCAGTCAAAGCTAAAATTTGGCCACCTTTGAGATTCGAGGCCAAATCTGCGGCGATCTTTTGCGTCTGCTCAGTTGATTTTGAGATTATATCTTTTTTAATCTTTTCCTCCAAAATGAAAAACCAAAAAGCGTTGCCAGCAAAACAAGACCGCCTAAAATTAATCCCCACCCCAAAGCTTGGGCTCCTTTATTTTGACCGGCTCTAAAGTCTTGCCCTAAAACCAAATCTGGCCCAGCCGCTAAGGCTTTTTGAACTCCAAAAACATCTCCCAAAATAGAACTGGCGGTTGATTTTCTACTCGTCGCTCCACCTCTATGAACAATATCAGATTGAAAGCGCGGCATAATCCTTAAACCTAATTTTGTCCGGGAAACAATCCCCACAATTTGCACCCAATCGCCTTTTTTCATTTTCGGTTTTTTAATGCCGGTTTTAGATGAAACATAAATTCTGATTTTGCCAGAGCCATCATCAATATAAAAAGTGCTGCCCGAGGTTTCGACAATCCTGCCTGAAACCTGAACTAATTGGCCTTCGTAATTTTTCGTCTCGCCGGTTTTGATCTTTTTGGGAGCTGGAGGATCAGCTGTACCTATTATAATAATACCAGCTGGATCTTTAACCTTAATCCTTTTTTCGCCAGAATATTCGCTCGTCTCGCCCACCACTCTAACTCGATCCCCCACTTTTAGAGCTGGGAAAATAGCTTTGGAAAAATAGATCTGAATGCCGCCCGTATCATCTTGGATATAAAAATAGTATTTGGAAAATAATCCGGGTGGGGCGGTGACTGTGCCCTCGACGGAAACTAAACTGCCTTTGGCTAGATTTCTTGCCTCAGCGATATTTGTTGAAATTGGATCTGTGCTGACTGTTTCAGGCTGGGTGATAATATTTTTTGCCCCGGCGGTTGGACTAGTTGTCCATTCCCAACTACCTGCGAAATTGCGCGCCCAACTTTGGCCTTTGGCAGCTGAACTATATGTCGGACAGGCGACAGCTTGCTCTAAATTCGGCCAGAGTAATCGGGCCTGATCCCCGGTATCATTTAGGGCTATTTTGGTTTCGGTCTTATAGAATACTAAATATTGACCAGGCAAAATTTGGCTGCCGGCTGGAATTTGATAGGGCGAGCTACCACCAGGATTATCATCCAAATACCAGCCTGACAAATTTACTACTTGAGAACCTGTATTGTACAATTCAATCCATTCGTTTTCTGAACCTGTGGTGGGAGCTGGCAAAAGTTCAGAAATAATCACAGAATATATAGGCTCAAAAATGGTGACAGCCTCGATTTGATTGGAGATAGCAGTTTTTAGCTCATCTGCTGTTATGGTTTTGATAACAAAATAATAAGTCTGGCCTGGCTGCAAATCCTCGATTAAAAATGAGGTTTGATCAATCACGATAACAGTTTCAACTAAATCGCCTAAATCGTCTTGGTCTTGAGAAATAAAAACTTGATATTGGTTAAAATTTGCATCCAAACTTTCAGACCAGGCTAATTCAACAAAATCTGCCCCGACTTCGATGGGCTCTTCTAAAATTACCGGGGTGGTTCCTGGCGAGGGATATTTTTGGTCAATGAAATCCATGGCACAGTCATCTGAATCTTCGTTGGCTGGAACGCGTTCGATGGAGTAACCGGTGGGGACGCCGGGATGCGGTTCGACACAGAAATCTGGTTCAGGACACCAAACCCCTGTTTCGTAAACCACTGCATCTACTACTTCATTGAAAGAATTTTTTAAAATAACCTGGTCGCCTGAATTGTTTAAAGAAAAATTTAGACTATCTAAATCAGGCCCAAATCCATATAAATTTTGAAAGCCGGTTGTGTTTTTTGCGATTGTCAAAAAAGAACCTGGCTCGATTTGAGTCGGGGTGGGGAAAATAAAATCTTGGGAGAGATCAGTCAAAATCCAACCGGATAAATCTTGAGTGGTATCTGTGGGGTTATAAATTTCAACCCATTCTTCTGTAGCATCCGCCCCTGGCGTATCATAAAAAACTTCGGAGATTAGCGGCCCATCTGCTGGCGGCTCTTGAGCTTCCACTCGTTGAGGGCATAAAAATAATAATAGGATTATAAAACAAAATAAGACTTTGGATCTTAAAATATTTCTCATATTTTCATTCTATCATAAATAAAAAATCAAGAAAAATCCTATTATTCATATCTCAGAGCTTCAATCGGATCTTTGCGGGCGGCCCGTATTGCCGGAGCAATTCCAAAAATAATCCCCACTCCAACCGCAACGCCTATGGCAATTGCCAAAGCCTGCCAAGTAATTTCTGGAACAAGCGGCGTTTTGAGTTTTATAATTTGAGTAGCACCATATGTAAAAGCTAAACCAATTAAACCACCCAACAAAGACAATATAATTGATTCAATCAAAAACTGCTTTAAAATATTTCCCCAGGTGGCGCCAACCGCTTTTCTTAAACCAATTTCGCGAGTCCGCTCTGTTACTGAAACTAACATAATATTCATAATCCCGATCCCGCCGACGATCAAAGATATGGCGGCAATGGCGGTCAGCAAGGCGGTCATAATCTCCAAAATCGTATCTAAAAAGTCTAAAAGATCTTCCTGGCTCATTACTGAAAAATCATCGTTTTGGGCATGATTTTTCAAAATTGCTTCTTGCAATTTCTCTTTTACTGAATTAATATCTTCTGCATCTTTAACCTTTACTAAAATACGATGGATCTGGGTAGTGCCGACAAGATCTTCAGCTGTCTCAAGTGGCATCGTGCAAATACTTTGAAATTCATCCCCACCAAACAAACTTGAGGATTCCTTATATTCAATCGTACCCACAACTTCAAAATCGGTTAAATTAACCTGGACTTTTTTGCCAATCGGATCTTCATCTGAAAATAATTCTTTAGCGATTTTTCCGCCCAAAACAATTAATTTTTTGCCTTCATCTTTTTCAGTAATAAAACGACCTTTTTCAAGCTCAAATCCGGTGGTAATATTTTCGATTTCGGGAGTACTGCCAACAATCATCGCCGAAGGAGCGGGTTTGTCTTGATGTTTTAAGGTGGCGGAAACTATCATCATCGGCACGGCAGCCTCAACTTTATCATTCTCTTGGGCTGTCTCAACATCTTCTTTGGTTAAAATATTACCGCCAACCATATGGCTGGGATTGGCCCCACCTCCAAAACCAGAATCAGTATCAAATTTGCCCGGAATAACAATTAACAAATTAGAACCCAAACCTTTGATTTGCTTGGATACATCTGTTTTAACGCCCTGGCTAATAGCCATCAAACTGGCCACAGAAGAGATGCCAATAATAATTCCCAGCATAGTTAAAAAAGAACGGGTTTTATTTGCCCACAAAGACTTGAAGGCTGATTTTATGGTTTGGGTGATTGTCATTTGGCTCCCACAATTTTTCCATCTTTAATTTTGATAATTTTTTTGGCTGCTTTGGCAATATTTTTTTCATGGGTGACTAAAATAATTGTCTTACCTGATTTGTTAAGTTTGGTTAAAATTTGTAAGATTTTTTCGCCTGTTTTAGTATCTAAATTGCCAGTTGGTTCATCAGCTAAAATTATCTCGGCATCATTAACTAAAGCCCGAGCAATGGCAAAGCGCTGCTGCTCACCACCAGATAATTCATTGGTAAAATGTGAGGCGCGATCTGCCAAGCCCAATTTTTTGATTATTTTTTTCGCTTTTTGAAGCCGATTGATTTTCTTTTTTAAATAATAAAGCGGGGTTAAAACATTTTCTAAAGCTGACATACGAGGCAAAAGATTGAAAGTTTGAAAAACAAAACCGAGTTTTCGATTGCGAATTGCCGCTATTTTTTTATCGGGCAAATTTGCAACATTTTGATTGTTTAATAAATACTTACCTCTTGTTGGTCGGTCAAGACAGCCGATAATATGCATTAAGGTTGATTTTCCGCTGCCCGATGGTCCCATAATGGCAATAAATTCGCCCTTTTTGATTTTCAGGGAAACATTCCGGAGCGCCCGGACTTCGTTCCTTTCTCTTTCGTTATAGATTTTAGAAACATTTTTCAATTCGATCATTTGAGAATTAAATACTTTCTTTGATAATTTTATTTAATAATTTTATTTGTAATGGAATATCAGAAAAGGTCTCTAATCCAATAATTTCTAAATTTTTTAGCAGACTAGATTTTAAAAGCATTTTAAGGGCAGAAATTTCATCCTCATCTTTAATATTTTCAAGAATATTATGAGAATCTATAGCTAAACCGTTTTTAATTTTAGATTTAGACATATGAATCTGCTTTATACGATCTAGGGGAAGTTGGAAAAGATAATTATAAAAATCGATTTTTTTATTAAAAGCGGTTACTTTTGCGTGGGCTAAATCTAAAAGCATTCCGACTTGATTTTGAATGATTATTTTTTTAATAAATTCGGGCTCGCAAACATATTCATAACAACCACTCAAGTCTTTGGGCGCATAATCAAGATTTTCTAAAATGATCTCTTTGCCTGGAAAGATTGATTTTAAAAAATTAAGATTGTGATTTATATTAGAAAAAACTTCTTGACGAGATAAGATTTTTGACTTTGCTTTGTTGAAAGTAAATTGACCGCCCACTTCCATTTCTTCTACGGAAAAACCAAGATGAAAGGAGATTATTAAAGGATTTAACCTATTAATGATGCTGATAATTTCTCTTGATAATTGTTTTCGCATTTTTAAATCTGCTAAATTTAAAAGTTTTAATTTATCATTTAAATATTGAAAATGAACTAAAATAGGTTTTCGATCGATTAAAGCGGTAATTTTTTGATTGGTTTTTTGAATAAGGTGCAAATATTTATATTCAATAAAATCAACATTTTTAAGCTGATTTTTGATTAATACTAAAGATTCTGCAAGATTTTTCTCTCGCCATTCGGGTTGCTCTGAAAGACTAATTTTGAGATTTTCTTGATTCATATAAATTTAAATTTTAGAGCTTAATTAAATTATATCATATAATTAGATAATCAGCACAATGTCGTTGAAAAAATAAAAGTGAAATTTGTTTTTGATGGCTTTTTAATATGACTTAAAAATTAGGTCTTTAGTCACGAAAACTGAAACCAAGGAGAGTAATAATATTAAAAAATATTTGTCAAATTCAAAGACAATATTTAGCCTTTTACTACGCCCAAGGGAACCAAGCGACAGACGCGGCGGGCAATTCCTACAGCATCAACCACCCGAACCACTTCATTAATATCTTTGTAGGCAATCGGCGCTTCTTCAGCCAAACCGGGCATAGATTTTGTTTTGGGAATAATGCCTTTTTTCAAAAGCTGCTTTCGCAAATCCTCGCCCCAGACTTTTCTTCTGGCAGCCCCGCGCGACATTGTCCTACCAGCGCCGTGACAAGTACTCCCAAAAGTTTCTTCCATTGCTGTTTTAGTTCCAACCAACAAATATGAAGCCGTGCCCATTGAACCGGGGATAATGACTGGCTGACCGATCTCTTGATAGTCTTTGGGAATTTCGGGATGCCCTGGCCCAAAAGCTCGAGTGGCACCTTTTCGATGAACCATTAATCCGTTTTCTTTTTTAGCTATATTATGGGCAACATCATAAATTAATTCTAATTCATCTTTTTGACCAAGCTCTTTCCAAATCTCCCTCATATAGTGAGATAAAACCTGGCGATTTGCCCAGGCATAATTTGCCGCTGCAGACATAGCGGCAAAATAATCCTGACCCTCAGGCGAATTTATTGGCGCGGCCGCCAATTCTGGATCAGGTAGTTTAATTTTGTATTTTTGCATTACTGAACGCATTACCCCGACATAATCAGTGCAAACCTGATGGCCCAAACCACGGGAACCTGTGTGGATCAAAAAAACAATTTGATTTTCAAAAATATTTAATTTTTCTGCCACTGCTGGATTGAAAATTTTCTCGACAAATTGAAGCTCTATAAAATGATTCCCTGAGCCCAAAGTGCCGATTTGATCTTGACCTCTTTTTTTCGCTTTTTCAGAAACTTTGTCTGGCGCAGCCTGGGAAAGTCTGCCATTAGCTTCGCAATGTTTCAAATCCCGCTCTTTAGCATAACCTTTTTTGACTGTCCATTCGGCGCCGGTCCTTAAAACCTCTTGCATTTGGCTGGTGGATAATTTTATCGGCCCTCGTGAACCCACGCCAGAAGGGGCTTTTTCAAAAATCTGCTCTATTAAATGGGGGATTTTATCTTTAATTTGCTCTAATTTAGTTTGAGAAACTAACAACCTTACCCCACAATTAATATCATAACCAATCGCGCCAGGCGAAATAACCCCATCCTTAAAACGTAAAGCTACCACCCCACCGATTGGTGCGCCATAACCTTCATGAATATCAGGCATTGCCAGAGCATATTTTTCTACGCCTGGCAAAGTAGCAGTATTGATTAATTGTTCCAGGGATCTTTCCTCCTTAATTTGTTCGAGCAATTCTTCAGAAGCAATCACACGGGCAGGAACCCGCATATCGGCGCGATAAGATTTGGAAATCTCATAAACATATTTTTTGACTTGCCTGAGATTTTTTTTAGATGGTTTTTTTCGCTCTTCCATCTTTCCCCCTCCTAAAAGATTAACTTAAAAATTAGGTCAAACTTAAATATCAAATAAAACTATAGCTAAATGTCCTGATTTTGTTTTTTTAATCTTGAGCTGATGAAAGGTGGCGGCCTTAACTTCAGCTTTAAAACCCGGCTCGGGAATCGACTGGCCATAAGCTATCCCCTTTAATTCTGTTTCTGAAACTTTTTCAAATTTAAAATCTAAATAAATTTCGTTATAAGTATCTGATAAAAATATTAGTTCATTTAAAAAATTGACTAACAAAGCTTTAAGATCATCTGCCGAAATTTCTAATTTTCTTTCCGATTTTTGGGCTGTTTTTTTAGTCTTGAAATCTTCCTGACCCAAACTACCCAAAAACATTCCAACCGCTGTATTTTTAAAAAGCTCAGCCAAATCTTTTCCCTGAGCTTTAACTTTGAGATCGGTTGTATGTTCTAAAATTTTAAATTTTGGATTATCATTTTTCATTTTAATTTTTGAATTTTGAATTTTCTATAATATTCTAATATCTGATTGGATAATATCAGTGGCGCCTCTCCCCCTCAATTCGGGCAAAATTCGTTCTAAATTAGATTTTTTAACTACCGTCTCAATGGCAACATAATTTTTATTTGCTAATTCATTTATGGTAGGCGATTTTAAAGAAGGCAAAATTTCTAATGTTTCATTCAAATGTGCTTTTGGCAGATTAAACTTGATTAAAGCTTTTTTTCCCGACAAATCAACCATCTGCCCTTCTTTTAATTCTCCATCAAGCCCCTTTTGAGCTAATTCTTTCTTGGGAAACTCTTGACTAGGTGGCTTTTTCTCAGAAGATTCTTTTGCTTTTTGTTTTAATAATTCTAATTTGTCTTTGTCTATCAGATGAGAAATAGGGGATTTTGTTGCCGATTCCAGTCTATGATTTAAGCCTTCGGCCGCGTCTATTTTTTTCATTGTTTCCCTTTGATCCGATTCCAGTGATTTTTTATATTGAGCCATAATTTGTCGGGCAATTTGTCGGGGATGGGGAATGCCCCGAAAAATAAAATTACGTTCAGCGCCGGCAGTTTGGATTTCTACAATACCAAAATCGAAAAAAGTACCAAAAATTCCGGTTACTTTAGAAGAAACATCTTCAATGTGCAAAATATCTAACTCATCAATTACTCGGTGGAATAATCCTTTTTGATTAATATCAATAACTCTTTTGTTGGTTAAAATGACAATATCAAAATATAAATTAATAAAGCTAATCAAGGAAGCGGCGCACAAAAACAATAAGTACATTGAGGCAAAGATAACCAAAAAATGGATCACGCTACCAGTAAAAAATCCTGGATAAAGCCTAATCGAAACGATGATAAAAATAGCCGGGACAAAAAGCATCCCCAAAATTATCAAAAAGACAATAAGAAATAAGAACCAATGCTTTCTTAGAAAAAATATCACCTCTTCATCAGGCTCTTGAGAAGGAAAAATTTTGGCTAATTTTTCTTTTGGATCTGATTCCATTTTTACCTCTTTTACCCTGAGCGAAGTCGAAGGGTTTAGCCTTTAAAGAAACTGGGGATGAAGTCTTCTGAATTAGGGAAAGTGGCGGCGCTGCCCCAATCTAAGCTTAAAATTATTACTAATGAAAAAAAGATAATTATACCGGAAACAATTACATAAGTAGCCATGACGATTTTACACAAATCGCCTCGAAAACCAAATTTCCATAAATGATAAAGCCCGAATATAGAAAAAATAATAAATCCGAGAACAAAAACTAAATAGATTATAGGCAAAATAGTCATTTTTCCCTCTGACTATATTATACGCTCAAATTTAAAATTAGTCTACTTTTTTTGAGGATTTTTCTGCAAGCTGAAAGCGCAGCTGATAGTTTTCTTTAAATTAACGATAGACAAATATGGCAAAATCATGCAATAAATAATCATGCCTTAAAATTACTTTCGGAGACAAAGACATAGAATAGGAAAAATATTCTGCTGGATCAGCATAATGAATCCGATCGCCCTTTTTGATTTTTTTATAGCGACTAGCCATAGTAAATGCGAGGCATTTTTTGGTGTGGCCAAACATAATTTTGATAAACTCTCTTCGATATTGACCAATATTTTCAATTTTATGATTCATTATTCCATTAGCAATCACATAATCGAATTTTTCTTTTAAGGGTTCCCTGTAAACATCTTGAGTTAAAACTTTAATCTCGGGGAATCGTTTTTGGACAGCTTGGATAAATTCAGGAATAATTTCTGTGCCTACATACTTACCTACAAAACCTAATTTTTTCAAATAAACATAGAAATCAGCAAAACCGCAACCGACATCTAAAATCGAAGTTTTTGAAGATTTTAAATCTTGTTTGCTTATCGCCTTAATTAAAACCTCAAATCTTGCTTTTTGACTTTCTTTATCTAGCCACAAAAGAGCCTTGGGGTTTTTCCCACATTTTTTCAAAAGCCTTTGATAAGAGGCCATCATGGCTTGTTTTTCTGATTGTTCCACATAATCTCCCTTTTATCTTCTTTATTTAAATAATTTTTTCTGGGCACGGGTGATTTTTTCTTTTTTAATTCTCTTGACCGCCTCTTTGGGATATTGAAAGCCCAAATACTCAAAAGCTCTGGTAGTGGCAACCCGGCCGCGGGGCGTTCTTTTCAAAAACCCCAATCTCATCAAGTAAGGTTCGTAAACTTCTTCAATATTGGCAACATCTTCAGAACAAGCGGCAGCTAATGTATCTAAACCAACCGGCCCGCCTGAAAATTTTTCAATAATGGCGTTGAGTAATTTACGATCAGCTGAATCTAAACCAACACCGTCAATTTCCAACATTTGCAAAGCCTTTTCTGTTACTTCGGGCGAAATTCTGCCTCGGTGTTTTACTTGGGCAAAGTCGCGCACCCTTTTTAAAATCCGATTCGCCACCCGGGGAGTCCGACGCGAACTCTTGGCGATCAAAGATGCGGAAACATTATCAACATCAATTTTTAAAATTTTAGCTGATCTTTTGATGATCCTCTTGATGTCTTTAATTTTATAATAATCTAATTTGTGAACGGCGCCAAAACGATCTCTTAGAGGCGAGGAAATTTTTCCGATTCTGATTGTGGCACCAATCAAAGTAAATTTTGGCAATTCCAATCTTAGGGTTTTGGCTGATGGTCCTTTTCCAATAATAATATCTAAAGCATAATCTTCCATGGCTGAATATAGCAATTCCTCGACTAATCTATTTGAACGGTGGATTTCATCAATAAATAAAACATCTTTGTCCGCCAAACTGGTCAAAATTGAAGCTAAATCGCCGGGCCGCTCCAAGGCTGGACCGGAAGTAATTTTAATACTAGAACTCATTTCCCGGGATAAAATTTGGGCCAAACTAGTCTTGCCAATTCCAGCCGGTCCATACAAAAGAATATGCTCTAAAGGTTCTTTCCGTTTTTGGGCCGCCTCGAGCATAATTTTAATATTCTCTTTAATTTTATCCTGACCGGCAAATTGGGCTAAAGTTTGAGGTCTAAGAGATAAATCAATGGGGGTTTCTTCTTTTTTTAATTTTCCCTCAACTATTCTCTTTCTGTCTTTTTTAATCGCCACGCGGCTCCTCTCCCCCCTCCTCTGATGTTATCTTGATAATTGCTGTAAAACCCATTTAATTTTTTCTTCTGGCAATTTTAAATTCTTTGGCATTTTAGATAGAACTTTTTTAACCTCAGTGGCTTTGTAGCCTAAATTTTTCAATGCCTCGATGATTTCTGAAAGATCCCCACTGGTAGTAATAATTGATAAATCATCTGAGGAGATTTTTCCTTTCAATTCTAAAATAATGCGGGTGGCTGTTTTTTTTCCCACCCCAGATACGGCGGTGAACAAATCCGGGTCTTCGTTGACAATGGCTGATTTAATTTCGCCGGGCTTGGCTCGAGCTAAAATTGCCTGACCGGCTTTTGGCCCAATCCCGGAAACTGAAAGCAATGATTCAAATAATTCTAATTCCTCAAAACTCAAAAATCCATACAAATCTAATTGACTTTCTCGAATATATTGATGGACATAAAATTTCTGTTTTTGACCTTTTTTGATTTTCGCCAAAGTTTCTAAGTTTAAAAAAACCTTATAACCTATGCCATCAACATCTAAAACTACAAAACCTAAACCCGTATAATCTATTTTTCCCATTAAAGTCATTATCATTTTTTTTGATTTCTATTCATTTTTTAAGATGTTTTTTAGTTTTGTTATAAGCGTATTCCGCGATTATCTTGCCCACTTCAATACCAGTCACTTTAACAAATTCTTGAAATTGCGGGGCTCGATTGACTTCAATGACTGAGGGTTTATTTTTGGAAAACATTACATCAACTCCGGCTATTTCATCATCAACCGCCTCAGCTGCCTTTTCAGCAATATTAGCCAATTTCTTGGTCAGCTCAAATTTAGTGCCTTTTCCGCCAAGGGCAATATTGGCTCTGAAGTCGCCTCGCGGAGAAGTCCTTTTCATTGCCCCGACTGCCCGACCGCCAACCACCAAAACCCTGACATCAAAATCTGAAAGAATATATTCTTGAAAAAGAAAATCACCTAAATTCTCTTTTTTTTCTTTAACTAATTGATTAAGCTGTTCTTCGCTCTCAACCCGATAGACTTCTTTGCCTTTCCTGCCCCCAACGGCTAGTTTCATAATCAAAGGATATCCCAATTCTGAAAGAATTTCCTTTTTAATTTTTTTCGCATCTAAACAGACTGAAGTTTTGGGAGCCGGCACTCCTGCTTGCCTAACTTTACCCATTGTAGATAATTTTGAACCTAAATTGCTTCGGGTGACATATTTTTCATCGATGATGCATTTTCCCTGATTATAAGCAAATTGAACCAAAAAATAAGCAAGGGAGATATTTTTTGACACGCCTCTAAGCAAAAAAGCATCGTAATATTCGATAATCTCTTTATCTTGCCAAAAAACAGCCGGCTTTTCGCCAACTACGAATTTAAGATCATAAAGAGAAAAACAATCGCACTGATCAAAAAAGTCTTTAGCATATTTTTGAATCGATTTAGACTCGAAGGTTTTAGGAGAACCAACTATTGCTAATTTCATTTTTCCTCTTTTTTCTGGCTTAATTTAGGATCGACTAAAAATCCCTTTAAGCTGCGTCTTCCAATAATCATTGGATATTCTAAGTGTTTTCTTTTAATTATTGTCACTGGTGTCTCGATTTTTTTCCCTTTTATTATCAATTTAATCGGCACCATCACCCGACGAGTTACACCATGAGTAGAAGTAACAATCGCCGTATTGATGACCCCGGGAAGTTTTCTTAGCGACTCCCTTTCGGCTAAATCTTGACGAGTTGGCTTTTCACTTTTAATTGAACGAGGATTTTTGAGAGATTTTATTTTGTTAAATTCTTGGACAGTTTCTGCATAGCCGATTTTTTCAGCTAATTCTTCGCAAATAGAAGAAAGACCGGCGCCGGTATCAACTTTGGCTTTGATCGGATATTTAATTTTGCTTTTACCAATAATTTTAACATCAGTTACCGGTCCGATTATCGGTTTTCCAGGAACCTCCTCAATTTTGCTATCAATTTCTCCGCCAAATAATTCTTTGGCGATTCTGACCGCTTTTTCAGTGTCTTTAACTTTAAGATCGGCAACTCTTTCCAGTCTTCTCTTTAGGGGTGCCGAATTAGCTGATTGAATGGATAAACCTGGCCTAACATTTAACTCTAAAATTTGCGGTCCCTCGTCTCGGTCTAAAACAATATCTACTCCCAAAAAGTTCAATTTGCTGGCTCTTTGCGCCTCAGAAGCCAAATGTAAAATTTGTTCCCACTCGGGAATTCTTAAGCCATTTAACTTTCTTTTCGAGTCAGGGAAATAGCGGACCGTCTCCCCCTTCCACCAAGCTTTAGTAGTAATCCCTGAAGCTATTTCAATGCCAACTGCCACCGCTCCCTGATGAATATTGGCCCGACCCTGAGATTCTTGAGTGGGCAATCTTAACATTGCCATAACTGGAATTTTATTAAAAACAATCACCCTAATATCAGGAACGCCACGAAAAGTTATCTTTTTGAAAAATCGATGAGTTTTGAGTTTCTGTTCTATAAAAGCTGCATCTGGCATACTGCTCAAAGAAAAATTTCCATCCAAAATATCAAAAATCTGGAGTTTAATGTCGGGCAGATAAACTTCTGAGCCATCTTGTTTTGTCCAGCAATGCTTTTTCTTGCCAAAAACGACCAAGATTCCCGCTCCACCAAAACCCATTGCTGGTTTAACCACAAAACTATTGGGCAATTTTTTCCAATTAAAATTTTCAACATCTCTTCTGGTATAAAAAATTTTGTAAATTTTTGGAGTAGGGAGATGGGCTTCTTCTAATAGCTCTTTGGTTTTTAATTTATCATCAATTAAATTCCTCGACTTGCGGGCTGAAGGGGCAATAAACAATAAATTTCTCGAATTCATGCCTAGCAAATTTTTAGCTTTAGCCATGGGTGTAAACCTATTCTTATTTTATTTTTTTGGGTTTTAAAACTTGTTTGAAACGAAAATATTCTGTCAGCCTCAAGCCAGTCCAACGGCCAATTATCAAATTAAACAAAATCACCAACAAAATAATTCCCGGATAATGCAAGACAAAATTTTGGACGCCCTGAGAAACCAGCAAAAAATAACAGAAAATAGAAATCGCCAAAGTTTCAAAGGTTAAAAGTGTAGCGGTGCCAAAACCTCTTTCAATCTGGACATTAATAAATCTTTCCACTAAAATAATCATCACCAACATAGGAAAAATCGCCATCTCAGTTAATCTGGGAATATCAGCATAAGAACCTAAAACAATTAAGGCAAAAGTTAACAAGCTAACGAAAGTCAAAATCAAAGCGATTCTGGGCAAATAAGACAATCTTAATTTGATTAGAACAAATCTAACCAAAGTCCCTAAAACTAAAATAGAAACAAAGAATATCAAACCAATTGAAATGCCGGTGGCTAAAAATGAAATCGCTAAAATTGAGGGGATATAGATACCTAATGTCTTCAAACCAACCACATGCCTTAAAAAAGCGATAATCGTGGCAATAATCGGAAACATTAAAACCAAAACGATCATTTCTTGGGAAACGCCATTTTCGATCGCCTTTTGGACCCAGAAACTCATAAAATTAAAAGGTGTTAAAGTCATATAACCCTCCTTGGGAAGATTAAATAATTAAAGAAATACCTTCTTTTTTGTCTGCTTTAATTTTATTCTATATGAGAACAAAAATCAATTAAAAATTATTTTTGAGCTAAAATCTTTTGATATACCTTTTCGTAGCCTGAAACCATTTTTTCGATGCTGAAATTGTCTTCTACGTGCCTGCGGCAATTTTGGCGCATTTTACTATATTCAGAATCAGACATCTTTTGGATTTTTCGAACCGCTTCAGCCATTGCCTCAACGTCTCCTGGTTTTACAACAAAACCAGTTTCGCCATCTTTAACTATTTCAGGAACAGAGCCTCTGCTAAAAGCAACAACAGAGGTGCCACAGACCATTGCCTCAATCATTACTAAACCAAACGGCTCTTCCCACTTAATTGGATTCAATAAACACAAAGCGTTTTTTAATAATTGATTTCTCTCTTTGGGATTTACCTCACCGATAAACTCAATCTGTTCGCCATCTATTTGGGGTTTTATTTTAGAATTATAAAATTCTTCTTTGTCTTCATCTATTTTTGCCGCGATTTTCAATTTAAGTCCTGTTTTTTGGGCTACTTGAATAGCCTCGATCGGACCTTTTTTATCGGTGATCCTGCCCAAGAAAACTAAATATTTACCTTTTGGTTTTTTATTAAAATCAAAAAAATTTAGATCTATACCATTATAAATAGTATCAATATAGTTTAATTTTGGTGCTCCGTTTCTCTGATCATCTGAGATACTTACAAAATTTGCGTCTTTATAGCTTGAAAGAATCTCTCTTTGACCGGGAACATTTTGCTCAGTATCGAGATCTCCGTGTAATGTAAAAATCATTGGTATTTTACTAATTTTACTAAAAACCAATCCAGTGCTTAGTAAATGACTATGAATAATATCAAATTTCTCATTCTTGGCAAATTCAACAGCTTGAGCGATCTCAAGAACTTCATAATATTTATTTTCCATAATATTGGAATCGCGTAAACGATGTGGGTAAATGGAAAATAATTTTGCTCGGGTCTTTGAGTCACCCGTTGCAAAAAGAACCACTTCATGACCCTTTTTGATCAACTCTTCTGTAATATTTGATACAATTAATTCAACTCCACCATATTTTTTGGGTGGTACTCTTTCCCATATTGGTGCGATTTGAATAATTTTCATTTTTACCTGCCTACCTTTTTTCAATTTGTAATTAATTTTTGATAGACTTTTTCATATTCTGAGACCATTTTTTTGATTGTGAAATTTTCTTCTACGTGCTTGCGGCAATCTTGGCGCATTTTTTGATATTCAGCTTTAGGCATTGAATAAATTTTCTTCACCGCTTCAACAAGACCCTCAACTCCAACTTTCTTAATCTTCCAATTTCCATTTATCTCCTTCTTGGAAGGATTTACTATAAAACCAGTTTTACCATCTTTAATAATTTCCATCACAGATCCTCTAGCATAAGCGACCACTGGAGTTCCGCAAGCCATAGCTTCTAATAATACAATACCAAAAGGCTCATTCCATCTGATTGGCATAATGAAAAGTTTGGAACTTGTAAAAAGATTTGTTTTTTCTGGAATAGTTTTGATTTCATAATTGAATTTAGCTTTTGAATTTAATAATGGTTTAATATCATTTTCAAAATACAATTGCTGTCCTTCATCTATAAAGCCATATATATCAATAAACTCATCCGCTTTTTTTGCAACTTCAATGGCTATATCTAATCCTTTTTCGGGCGCTATTCTACCCAACCAACCGATTTTTTCTCCTCCTTTTTCAGAAAAACCAAATTTATCAACCAGCACTGAATTATAAATTGTAGCTATATAATTCAATTCTTTTAAACCCAATCTTTGAACATTAGAAATAGAAACAAAAGGATAATCTTTAAATAGAATCAATTGCTTTCTCTTTTCCTCTTTTATTCCGTATGGATCTTCTTTTTCACCGATGGGAAAATAGGAACCATGCAGGGTGGTGACAAAAGGCGTTTTTAGATATTTTGCAAAATATAAAGATAATCTTCCGGCGTCATTCAAATGAATAATGTCAAACTTATTTTTTTCTATAAAATCTACAAAACCATATACATGATTCAAAAAATAATAAGGATTATAGGTTAATCCGACTGAAGGCTTTAAGGCTTTTTTATAAAAATATTCCAATTTTGATTCAACTTTTGAATCTCCAGTAGCAAATACCACAACTTTATGTCCCTTATCAATTAAACCGTTTTGCAAATCATCAACAACTCGCTCAATTCCTGCAAAACCAATTGGGGGCAATGCCACAGATGGAGTAGAAAGTATCGCTATTTTCATTGTGATTTCTTTTTTTCCTTGTGTTCTTTTATAATTTTTTTATATAAATTTTCATACCCCTGAACCATATTATGAGTAGTGAATCTTTCTTCAACATTGGCTCTTGATTGCTGACGCATCTTCTTGTATTCATTTTCTGATAAGGAATCAATTTTATCAACAGCTTCCAACATTCCTTCAATACCAACTTTCCTTACTATATATTTTGGTGATTTATCGGGAGGGCTGATGAGATAGCCCGTTTGGCCATCTTGCAACAATTCTGGAGCTGCGCCTCGATCATAGGTGACCACAGGTGTCCCACAAGCCATAGCCTCAACCGGAACCAACCCAAAAGGTTCATCCCATTCTGTGGGAAGAATTAAAGCCTTTGCTTTGGACAAAAGGTTAAACCATAATTCAGATTTTCTTGGAGCCATTCCATAAAACTTGATATTATTATTTTTGTTACAAATCTTTTTTACTTTATCCTCGTAGTAATCACTTCCTTTTCCGGCAATATAAAACAACTTATCTTTTCTTGATTTAGCAATTTTCAAAAAAGCATCAATTCCTTTACATTGATGCAATCTACCCATAAATAAAAAATAATCTTCATCTTTAGGATTAAAAGGAAATTCATCAACCTCTACGCCATTGTAAATCACGGGAATTTTTTGAGTAAAAGGAATACTTTTTGCATGACTCTTTGACAAAGCAGAAAGATTGACTTTACCATCATAAAAAGAAAAAATAGTCTTCTCAAAATCATGATAGATATTATGTATTGTAAATAATATTGGGGTATTAACTAAGCTAACCATTGGCATACCGAGATAGATTGGTTCGGTATGAAAATTGACAATATCATATTTATAAGCGTTTTTTAGTAATGCTCCCACATAAATTTGCTTCATACCAACAACAGCCTTGGTCACCCAATCACTATCGGCAATATTGGAATCCAACTGAAATGGTTCCAGCCCTAAATCTACAATTTTTGCGCCTTCAAATTTTGAGCCCTTTGCGGCATATACAGTTATCTCATGCTTTCGGGATAAGCAACGGATAATATTAGATACTACTGACATAGAGGCAGCTATTTGACCAGGGGCTAAAGGAAAAGTAGCTCTATTGGAAACAAAATAGGCAATTTTCATTTTTTAGGTTCTCCTTTGTTTTCTCCTTCGTCCTCTTTTTTTGACAATCTATATAATGATGATACAAACCAACGGGCATCTTTAGGATTAAGATCACCTTGCTGTAGAGCGTGAATTAAAGCCCGACCAGCTTTCTCAGAATTGTCTCGTCCTATCATTATTCTTTGGCCTCCGGGTAATTTTCTGACTTGCGACGAGAAGCTTGCCATATCCTTCGAACCCTCATAGCCCATAACCGCAGTTTTTGCTTCCTTGGTAGCTCCACCTACTAATATAGCAGGATGACCGCTTTCCAAAAGCATACTTACATCATTACCAGTATCACCAGCTACTATTCCACCTACGCCTAATTTTGCGGATAAATATTTGATTGCTGCGCCTTTACCGGCCCCTTGAGGCAATAAATCAAGGTTAAAACTATCGGAATTAATATCAGCAGACAAAACAGTCTCAGCGCCTGGAGTTCTTTCCTTAAATAATTCGGCAAAACGCTGTGCTTCTTCTAAATCTCCATCGATCCAAAAACTAATTTTAAATTCTTGGGGAGGCTGATCAACTTTTCCAGATTCAAGGGCACCAGGAAGATCACGAGTCTGAAAAACAATTTTTTCATTTTCTTTAACGATTTCTTTCGACTCTTTATATATCTCTTTTCTATCCCAAGTGTCCAGAAGTAAATCCCGAAATTCTTCATCCCTAACATAGCTTCCATCTTTTTGACGCACATGAATTTCAGTACCAACAGCTCCCACAACCACATCAGCTTTTGGCAAATTTTCTTGCTCATCAACCATTCTAAAATCTCTTCCTGTAACAAAAACTAATCCCCAAGAATTTTCTTCCAAAATATGAGATAACTTTTCGGAAACTTCTGGTATATCTTCATGGTAAAAGGTGCCATCTATATCTGAGAAAAGAGCTAACGGATCCTGCCCTCGCCCTAATCTTTCTTCTATTTTGTCTGCAATTGTACCTGTTTTATAAACACCTCCAAGCTCAGGATTGACTATTACTTCACGCCCTTGGCCATATTTTTCAGGCTCCTCCCTTTCTCTTCGTGCTTGCTCTAATAGACCTTCTTCTTTTGCTTGTTGGTGGCGCAAACCTGCCTGTCTTTCACCTTCAGAGCTTTCAGGAGAAAAAGATAAATTTTCAGCCATTTTATCCTCCAATATTATTATTTTCTATAATGAAATCCTCATCACCATTTTCTTCAAAAATAAGATTTTTATAAGCTTTTAATACTTTTTTAGCAACTGATGGCCAACTGAAATTTTTTCTCGCCCGTATAATCGCATTTTTGCCCAACCTCTCGGCCAATTCAGGATCTTTGAGAATCTTTACAATTTTTTTGGCAAAATCCTTTTCATCCTTTGGTTCAGCATGAAAACCCGTTACTCCCTCCCTGATAGACCATTTTAAGCCACCAACATTTGAAGCCACTACTGGCGTGCCGGTAGCCATCGCTTCAATTGCAACCATTCCAAAGGGTTCATAATAAGAAGGCATTACAACAACATCAGCAGCACCATAATAATCATGAAGAACATCTTGCTCCACGCCAGGCATTAATTTAATTTTGTCCTCAACTGACATTTCGCGGATAGCTTCCTGAAGATTATGACGATCAGCAGTCTCTCCTTTTTCTTTTTTAAGACTTTTGCGTGGATCCCCCGAAAGTATTAAAACTTCTAAATCTTTATAAATTTTCGGCCAATGTTTTTTGATTTCTTTTATGGCTGCTACTAAAGTTAAGCTGCCTTTACGCCTTTCCATTTTACCGGCAAAGACGACCACTTGTTTCTTTTGAGGAATATTTAATTTCTTTTTGGCAACGGAAGTTTCCATTGGTTTAAATATTTTCAAATTTACTCCTGGAGGGATAACAATAATTTTATTTTCATTTGTTTTATAAATAGAAAGCATATCTTTTTTTTCTTGAGGAGAAGTTGAAATAATTTTATTTACTTCATCCATGATTTGCTTTTCGATTTTGGTTCTTTCTGTAGGACTTGGATCTCGTTCTCCCAAGGCCTTCTTTTTAATTAATCCCAGGGAATGAAAGGTTACCACCATAGGGGCTTTAAGAATATTTTTTAATTGCAAACCCGCCCAGCCAGAAAAATAGTAATTACTATGGATTAAATTGTAGTGAGTTTTTTTCTCACGGGCAAATTCTAAAAACTTTTCTACAAACTCTGGCATCAAAGGACCAAATTTATCTTTTATAATGAAATGACGCGGTCCGGCTTTTAATCTGATTACTTTGGCTCTTTTCGCAAATCTTACTATCTGTTCCATTTTTCGACTTTCCCAGCGAGTAAAAACATCAACTTTAACCCCTAATTTGCTTAAAGCTTTTGACAGCTCATAAACATAAACGCACTGACCGCCAGCTTGTTGGCCGCCTAATGGCGTTAATGGATCATTGTGTTCACTGATCATAGCTATCGTTAAATCATTATTATTGGTGTTCATTATACTCCTCCTAAAGAATTATTTCATATTTCAAAATTAATTATTTCTTTCTCAAAAACATGGCTGCTTTTTCAGGGGAAACAACATCAATCGGAATGCCAGCCCCTAATTCGAATCCCCCCCAAAATGAAACTCGGGGACAAATCTCAAGATGAAAATGATAAAATTTCTTTCCTTCATAAGCTGATATTGGAGTAGTGTGGATGTACATATTATAACCTGGGTCGCCTAACCTCGAATCCAATTTTGACAAAACTTGTTGCATGATTTTGGCTAAATTTTTCCTTTTGGCTTCTCTAATATTTTCGAAATGGGTTAAATGCTCTTTTGGCAAAATCCAAGTTTCAAATGGAAATCTGGGGGCAAAAAAACAAAAAGCCAAAAAATCATCATTCTCTGCCACAATTCTACTTTTTATTCTTCTTTCTTCTTTCAAAATATCGCAAAAAACACATTTTTTCTTTTTCTTAAAATAGCCTCTCGATCCTTCTAACTCTTTGATTAAATTTGGAGGAGTAACTGAAGAAGCGAAAAGCTGAGAATGGGGATGGACAACAGTGGCACCTGATTCTGGACCATGATTATGAATAACCATCACATATTCAATATCTGGATCATTATAATAATGCTTGATTCTTTTTTGATAAACATCAATAATTTCTTCGACCGCTTTTGGGGTTAACTCAGAAAAATCCTTAAAATGATCTTTAAATATTATTACTTCATGTCCACCCAGGCTATCAGTAGAAAAATAAATCTTTGAAGCCTGAAATACTATTCTTTCTTTTTTGGTAAAAACGGGGAATTTATTGGGAATCACCCAAACATTTTCAGACGAGGCTTTTTTGATAATTTCTTTTGTTGCTACACCGCCAGGACAAAAAGGACAATCTTTTTTGGGTGCCTTGGGAGGTATGGCTTTAACATAATCTCTTGGCCTTTTAGCCCGAGAGGGGGCAATAATAACATAATCGCCGGTAATAATATTTTGCCTCAAAACAGGCATCTGACCCCTTGCTTCTAGCTTAAAACTCAAAATCCAGATTTAAAAGATTTTTTCTGTTTTAAGTTTGATTTGCTTTAAGTTTTTCCTAGCTTATATTAACATTTTTTAACAGCTTTAAGCAAGTATTTCAGGCTAATCTGTCTTTATTGTTTCTTAATTATTTTAATTTTCGAAAATTACAACAGCAAATAGCGACAGCTAAAGCATCGGCTGCGTCATCGGGTTTAGGGATATCTTTTAACTTTAAGACTGCCTGGACCATTTTCTGGACTTGTTGCTTTTCAGCCCGGCCATTTGAACAAATTGCCATTTTAACCTGTGGAGGACTGAATTCTAAAATAGGGATTTTAGCATTCTCTGCTGCCAGTAATATCACCCCTCGCGCTTGGCTAACTGCCATGGCAGTTTTGGCATTTTTAAAAAAGAAAAGCTGTTCAATGGCAAGACGATCAGGCTTTGTATCTTTTATAATTTTTTTAATATCTTTGTAGATTTCGGTTAATTTTTTAGATAATTCCTTTTTGGGCTTTGTTTCAATAATCCCATAGTCTAATAATTTTATATTATTTTTGTCTACTTCAATTAATCCAAAACCTGTGGTAGTCGTTCCCGGATCAATACCTAAAATAATCATGCTGCGACTCCTTGTTTTTCAGCGCCTTCTATTAATTTCGAAGGAATATCAAAATTAGCTGAAACTGAGTTAACTTCTTTTAGATTATCCAATTCATCCATTAATTTAAGAATTTTTTTGGCTTTTTCAGGTTCAGTCACTTTGACTAAATTTTTAGGTACAAATGAAACATCAGCAGTGACAATTTTTACTCTCTGTTCTCTTAAGGCTTTTTTGATATTTTCCAACTCTTTAAGTTGGGCGGAAATGACGATTTCGCTTCCTTCTTCTTGCACATCTTCGGCACCAGCATCAATAGCAGCTAATTCTATCTCTTCTCTGTCTCTCTCTCCGATCTTAGCTCTAATCAAACCCTTTTGCTCAAAAATCCAGGCCACAGATCCTGTGCCTGAAAGTTTGCCGTCATTTCTTTCCAGGATATTTCTAATTTCAGAAGTTGTTCTATTTTTATTATCTGTTGTCGCCGAAATTAAAATTGCCACTTGTTCGGGGCCAAAACCTTCATAGACCACACTTTCAAACTTGACACCTTTTATTTCTCCGGTGCCTCTTTTGATGGCTCTTTCAATATTGACTGAGGGTAGATTGGCTTGTTTCGCTTTTTCCACTGCCAATCTTAATTTGATATCCGAATCTTCCCTGGCGGCAATAGTAATTAGTTGGGCTAATTTAGTAAAGAGTTTCCCCCGACGCTTGTCAACTATTTCTTTTTTAAATTTTATATTGGCCCATTTTGAATGTCCAGACATGAGCGCTCCTCAGCTCCGTTCGGAGCTAAACTAAAAACTCAACTTGTGGTTTTGCCTTTTTAGATTTTACTTTTTACTTTCTTTATTATAATCTATTAAGTCGAAAATTTCCAGTTTTTTCTTGACAAATAATTTTCTGTATGCTATAATGTATTAGCTTCGAAGATCGAAGCTCCGCACCTTAACAATAGGCGTGTCCGTCTCCAGTTTACGCTGGAGTCGAGACTACATTGGAACGCCTAAAACTGAAAGGGATGATTAGGATGAAAGCAACATCGCTAATGGCAGCTGTGCTGGTAATGAATTCTGCTGTTGTTTTGGCGGAGATGCCCACCTGCGTGGTGGTCGTGGATCCCCAGAGCGACCAGTATTATGCTGGTCAGTTTGGGGGATATTACTTTAGCCGCGAGCTTTCGCGCGTGGCAAAGCAAGAACTTGAAATCGCACTTTCTAGGCGCGGTTTTCAAGTATTGCTCAACACCGAGGATGTCCGGCCGACCCAGGAAGAGTTGCTTTTAGAGAATTCAAAATGGGGTCAGGATGGACGAGGCAGAAATAACATCGGTTACTTTACTGGAGCCGATGAAACATTTCTTGTCTCAGCCTGGACTTACGGAAGCAGAGACGCTGATCTCCGAGTGAGATTTGAGAATCTCTCGCCTTCTGTGAGGATAGCTAAATTGAAGGTGAAAACACTTATTCGCCGTTCCCTGACAAAGACTCGGGAGGTTCCTGAAATTCACGAGGGCTTTGCATCTAAGCGAATTGTAAAGGATGTAAGCCTCGGGATTCATTCTGGGAATCCCTGGGTTCGACTGGCAAGCACGGCCATTGAGGCCAGCTTGACCAGCTGGCAGGATGCTGGTCGGGCGGCTACGCGAGGTGCGATTGAAAATGCCTTGAAAGGTGTTCGGTCGCCTCAAGTGCTGGCGCCTACCGACCCAGTTTCGACCGCACCTCGATACATATACCTCGCCCTGCGAGACTATGCCTCCGAAGGCGACCGCTTCGTTATCTGGCGAAACAACAACCGCCAAATTGCCGAAGTTGTCGTAGAGGAACTTCTCCGTGACGGCCGGGCCCGCTGCCGGGTACTTCACTGCTCAGTCAACGACCTCGGCAAACCCGGCGACAAGGCGCGGACACTCACACCAACCATCCCCGTTGAATAGCGAAGAAAAGGAGGTGAAAACATGAAACACAAGATAGTAAAAATCGAATGGCACGAGATAGAAGTAAAGCTCGACGAACTCAGCCAAGAAGGCTGGGATGTCCATTCTTTTCTGGACAGATTCCAAGAGCCTCACTCCAATCGTGTCTAGTACACCTTCCTCCTACAGAGGAAAGCATAAAAACAGCCCCCCATTAGGAGGAAGCTGTCGGAACCCGAGCTGGATCTGAATTCGACATGTTGTCGGATGTGGTAATAACCACTTTATCAGACCCAGCTCTATTTTTTTGCAAAATTTCATTTTAATTGTTTTTGAGTTTTTATTTGATAATCTTTTCCATCTGAAAATATTTTTATATCTCCCTGTTTGTCTGTTCGAAAAATTTTTAAACCAGGCATAGCATTTAATTTATCTAATATGATAGGGGAGGGGTGGCCATAGCGATTTTTTTCTCCAACAGAGATTACTGCTACTTCTGGATTTACTTGACTTAAAAATTCGGTCAACAAACCATTAGCTGATCCATGGTGAGAAACTTTAAAAATATCAGCTGAGATTTCTATTGAAGGCTGGCCGATTATATCTTTTTGCTTATTCTCTTCTAAATCGCCGGTGAATATAACAGAAAAGCTTTGATAAACCAACTTGACTACTACTGAAGTATTATTGGAATTGCTCACCTTTTTTCCCTCAAGATCTTCTTTGGGATAGAGAATTTTTAATTTAACTTTTTCATCCTGAAAGACTATTTCGCCTGCCTTGGCAACTCTTCTTGTGATATCATTTTCTTTAATAAGACTTAAAAATTCGGTGTAACCAGCTATATCGTGATCCATACCAGTCAGCCAAACTTCTCCTATTTCATATCTTTTTAAAATCTCAACAAGGCCCGTTGAATGATCAGCATCTGGATGAGTTAAAATGATTGACTCAATTTTTCGGTCATAAAAAGGCATGTTCTCGCCTAAACAAGATAGGACAGAATTGTCAGGCCCACCATCAATTAAAATATCGTAATTTTGGGGAATTTGGATTAAAATCGCATCGCCCTGACCAACATCACAAAAAACAATCTTTAGGCTATCTCCTTGCTTAACACCCTGAAAAACAGCCAACCAAATCAGCAAGGCGACAACCACTAAAGCTGTTAAGGAAAAATAAGTAAATTTTTTGTTAGCCCAAAATTTAGACAATTTTCTCCTTTAAAAATTTTTTATAATACCACCATATTAATATAGACAAACCAAAATACCAAATCAAGAGCCAAATCCAAGAAATCTGGGAAATTTCAAAAGAGGCGGCCGGCAATTTAGCCAAATTCACAACAATCCAAATCATATAAGTTAAAAAGAGCCAGGCGATGAAAGCTATAATTTGCCCTAAACCCAACCAAACAAAAGCCAAAAGAACAGCCAAAAATCCAATAAACATTGTCAAGGGAATCAAAGGCAAAATTAAAACATTAGCCACCGGAGCGATCAAAGATAAACGATGAAAATTATATAAAATAATCGGCACAGCAAACAATTGGGCCGCCAAAGTAGCCATTAAAGGCTCTGAAATTAAGGCTGGTAAAGACTTTAAATATTTGAGGCGGGAAATTAAATTTTCTAAAATAGGGACGAACCAGATTAAACCGGTCACGGCTAAAAATGAAAGTTGAAAACCTAAATCAAAACGTAAAATCTTGGGATTTACCAAAATCATAATCAAGGCGGTGAAAACGAGAGCAATAGAAATGTCTGATTTTCGACCAATCCTTTCTGCCCAAACAACAAAAAGAGCCATTAAAGCTGCCCGCATTACCGGAGCTTCTGCACCGACCATAATCGTAAATAAAAATATTCCTAAAATGGCCAAAATTATGGCTAATTTTCGGGACCAACGCCGAGTCAAAACCATAAATGCTTTGATGATAATAGTAATATTATAACCAGAAATCACTACAATGTGGGTTGTGCCCGTCCGATTAAAAGCATCCATTAAATCTTGGGGAATAGCTCTTTTGGCACCAAGCAGCAAGCCAGCTAAAAAAGAACTCTGAGGTTCAGACAAGATCTGATTTATCTTTTCTGAAAAGTCTTTTTTAATATTAAAGAGGAACTTTTTTAAACTGAGCCAAGATCTTGAAAACACATTTTGATTAATTCCTGATGGCTTTTTGATACTGACAATTTCAGAATCTATCAATAGAGAATTAATCCCAAATCGAGACAAATAACTCTTATAATCAAAATCTGGATACTTTGCGGGTTCTATAACTTCACCAGAAATTTCGAGCCAGTCTGCAAATTGATATTCTGGATAGCGTTCATAAGTGATTAAAATTTTGCCCGAGGTCTTTTGCCATCCTTTTGCCCCCTTTTCCCGAATATTATAAACTTCAAGGGTATATTTTACTTTGTCTGACCTAATATCAGGTTCGGTTACAACTTGTCCTTGCAAGATCACCTCTTTTTGATAAAAATTTGCTAATTCATCTTTTCTAAATTGATCAAAAACCTGATAATAAAAAATTCCCACCAAAAACAAAATGCCAACTGCGGCCGCCAATCTAATCTTTCTATCTTTCCAAAATAGGAAAATCAAGGCCAAGAGTGCTAAGCCGGCGATTAATAAAAACCGCCAATCATATCCTAAAAATCCGGCGACAAAAATACCGCCAAAAAATCCCAAAGATAAAAAAATAAAATTTCGAGACGGAGAAATCTTTTTCATTAAAACCATATTAGCATATTGACTCATTAAAATAAATCTTATAAACTAAAAATAGAAAGAGAGGGGTATGAGTAGAATATTAAAAATAATATTAGGACTTTTTGCGGTCATTTTATTGGGAGCTTTAATCTGGTTTTGGTTTAGCCAAAGACAACAGCCTGAACCCGAACCGGAGCCTCAGCCAGAAGCTGAAACTGAAGAAGCAGATAATCTAGCTAATATCAATGCTCAAGATTATAATGATATTTTAAAATCTAATTTTGCCACCGCCAGCAAAAAGGCTTTAGAATGGAAAAATGATGCCCAGTTTGTTTTTATAAAAGTTCAAATTCCGGGAGATTTAAATCTTAAGAAAATTACTGAAACTTATATTTTCACTTCTACGACTTCAAAAACATTATATTGGACGATTGGTTTTGATTTAGAGAAAAATTATATCAGGGCTTTAATCTGGAAAGATGATTTTCTAAAAGGAGAAAATCCGAAAAAAATCGCTACCCAATTTTGGGAAACAGACTGGATAACCGCTTTCCAAAAAGCGGAAACTGCGGGCGGAAAAGAATTTCGAGAGGAACATCAGGAAGATTTAGAGATCACGATTAATTTAACTCATGCTCAACCTAAAAATTACTTATATTGGATTGTCACTTATACTAGCCTGGGATCAGGGGATAAAAAAATAGTCCAAATTAATGCCAGCACAGGTGAAGTTTTAGAAGAATCGGACGATTCGGAAAGCTCTGAAGAAGAATCCGAAACCTCTGAAATTCCCGAAACTTGACATTAAAAATCAATGGGTTAAAATGAAAATAGATCGGAGGGGCATTGAGCTCTCCCAGTTGGGATTTATTCATTATTATCTTTTTAGCAATAGCCACAGGCTATGGTTTTATATTGCAAAAAGAAAAGGCGGCCGCGACTTTGATTAGCACTTATATTGCTTTAGTGGTCACCACTGTTTGGGGACAAACAGTTTTTGAGGTTTTATCTAAGCAGGGCTGGTTTTCCGCCAATATTAGCCCTTTCACTGTTAAAATAGCCATCTTTGGTTTGTTTATTGTTTTGTTGTCCTTGAAAGGGGAATATATTAGTACCCGTGCTGGGACGGTGGGTTCGACAGTGGTTTTGTTTTTGTATAGTTTTTTGAATGCAGGCTTGATAGTTTCTTCGGTGATTTTCTTTATGGATGATGTGGCGCGAGAATCATTATTGAGTCAATCTCATATTGCCGATTTGATTTTCAAATTTAATAATTGGTGGATTGCTTTGCCAGCGATAATTTTAATAGTAGCTGGGTTTAAAAAAAGATCTTACACTCAACAGCCTGAATAAAGTCTAATGATTGATTTTTATCTCCAAATCTGATATATTTGAAATGAAATTTGGAGATTTTTTAAAACCTTAAATCTCTCAATGCTCAATTTCGACTCTGTCGAAATTGAAGAGGAAAAGTCGCGAAGCGGTAAATCCTGATTAACTATGTTAATTAGGATTGGAAGCGGAGCGTACTTTGACGAGGGCCCGTAGCTCAGTGGTAGAGCACCTGCCTTTTAAGCAGGGTGTCGAGGGTTCGATCCCCTCCGGGCCCTTTTTTGAATCTAAACCGCTTTATCTTGAGGCGGTTTTTTAGTAGAATAAATACATGATCAGCAAAATCGATGTATCTAATAAAAATTTATCTGAGGCTGTTAAGGAAGCACTCAAACCCTTTGGCGGAATATCCACTTTTGTTAAACCCAATGACCGAGTTTTTGTTAAACCCAATTTTAACACAAGCGATCCCTTCCCGGCCTCATCTGATTTAGAATTCATTAAAGCAAGTCTAACAATAATTTCATCTCAGAAGCCAAAAAAAATAATTCTAGGTGACTCTCCTACTTATTTTGGTTCCTCGAAACATTTCAGAAAAATTAACCCTTGGTTCCTTGAGAAAGAGTTTAAAAATCTTAAGGTTATGTTTTTAAATAATGAATCTTGGACTCCTAAGCAAATTCCAAAGGGCAAATTTCTAAAAAAGGCCTCGATCCCCTCGGTCCTGGACGAGATAGATAAATTAATCTTGTTGCCCTGTCTAAAAACCCATTCCATAGCTCAATTCACTGGAAGCTTAAAACTAGCAGTTGGCTTTATGAAACCAATCGAAAGGTTAAAATTGCATACCAGTCGCCTGCAGGAAAAAATTGCTGAATTAAATCTTCTAATAAAACCAGATTTAATCATTATGGATGGTCGAAAATGCTTTATTAATAAAGGACCCTCCCATGGAAAATTGGAAAAACCAAATCTTATTTTAGCATCAACTAATCGAGTGGAATTAGATATTGAAGCAATTAAAATTATCCAAGACTATAAAGGAAATGATCTTAATGGAATTAATCCGGTTGATTTAATTCAAATTAAAGAAGCACGGAAACTAGGAATATCTTAAGGTGTTTGCCTAGCTTTCTTATTATCAAAAATCGATCCGGCAACTACCGGATCGATTTTTTAAACTTGTCTCTTAAAATCAATTTCTAAGTCTTTATTTCTGCTCAGGCGTTGCCGGTGGTGTGGCTGGCGGTGTACTGACAGGCGGGGTAGATTTTCCTCCCCCTCCAATCTTCCCATACTTTTTGACAACCATAAAGTAATACAGTAAATCAACTAACCAGACAAAACTGAAGATCAGACCGACAATCAAGATAATTAGCCAGGTGCTTTTTTCTGGAAAATCCCTGTTGATACAATCTATCAACAAAAAGATCCACCAAATAAAGAAAGCCAAAAACAATAAACCAATAATTATCCACAAAATAACAAAACCACCTAAAAATGCTGCGCCGGCTGCACCCGCAGCAGCATCTCCTGAATAATCATAAGTTTGGGCTAAAAGAGTCAACATTTATCCCTCCTTTTGATTTTTTCTTCGATATATTTTATATTCTTCTATTTCTAACTCTAATAAAGTTAAAAATGTTTGTCAAGTTTCTTTTAAAAATTTCCAAAAAACTTCTTTTCCTAAAACGATTTTGCCCGTACTTCTCATTTTCTTTTTTCCCGCTTTTTGCTTTTTTAACAATTTCATTTTGCGAGTGTAATCGCCGCCATACAATTTGGCGACCACATCTTTGCGCAAAGCCGGAATACTTTCTCGAGCTAAAATTTTAGAACCTACGGCCGCCTGAATTACAACCTCAAATAATTGTCTGGGAATAATTTTTTTTAATTTTAACGCCGTCTCTCTGGCTTTTCGATGAACATCATCGGCAAAAACTATTTGAGAAAAGGCGGGAAACTTTTCGCCAGAAATTATAATATCTAATTTTACCAAATCAGCCGACCTATAACCTAAAAATTTATAATTATAAGAACCTAAACCTGAAGTGATACTTTTCAATTTATCATAAAAATCCCAAACGATCTGAGAGAGGGGAATTTCATAAACCAACATAGATTTGTCTTTTTCCAGAAACTTAGATTTTAAAAATTTAGCTCTTTTCTGTTTTAAAAATTCAGAAACTGTGCCCAAAAATTGATTGGGGATTAAAATCTCGACTGACATTACGGGTTGCAAGATTTCTTTGATATCTGTGGACTGGGGAAATTTTTCGGGATTGTTGACTTTCAATTTCTCCCCTTTTTTGGTGATAATATTGTACGACACAGAAGGTGCAGAAACTAATAGATCTAGACTGTATTCCCTTTCCAGTCTTTGACGGACTATTTCCAAATGCAACATTCCCAAAAATCCGCATCTAAAACCAGCCCCCAAGACAGGGGAGACTTGGGCTCTAAATTCTAATGCACTATCGGTTAATTTTAATTGAGTCAAGGCTTGTTTTAATTTTGCTGATTCCCCTTTTGTTGAAAATAATGTGGCAAAAATATTTGGCTGGGGCTTTTCATAGCCTGGCAATTTTTTAAAATTTTTAGGGATAGGGGATAGGCTAATTGTATCGCCGACTTGGCATTTTTGGGGATCTTTAATATTGACAATAATGTAACCGATTTGGCCAGCTGATAAGGTTGGTTGTTCTGAAAATTTTGGTTTAAAAATCCCCACTTCTATCGCCTTGCCTGCGGTATCGGTGGCAACAAGTTTTATGCTGTCTCCTTTTTTAATCACACCGGAAACTATTCTCACAAAAACGATTACCCCGCGATAAGGATCATAAACAGAATCGAAGATTAAAGCTTTTAAGGGATCTTTTTTGGAAACGGTCGCAGGAAAAGGAACCAGTTTAATAATTTTTTCTAATAATTCCCCTACTCCTTGGCCGGTTTTGGCGGAAATTAGCAAAACTTTATTGGTTGGTATTTTTAATAAACTCGAAAGTTCTTTTTGCCTTTTTCCGGTTTCGGCTTGAGACAAATCAATTTTATTAATAACCGGAATGATTTTTAAGCCTTGGTTTCGAGCTTGCTCTAAAACGGCCAAAGTTTGAGCTTGAATACCTTTGACAGCATCCACCAACAAAATCGCCCCCTCGCAGGCGGCTAAACTCCTGGAAACCTCATAAGAAAAATCGACATGGCCTGGCGTATCAATTAAATTTAACCAATAGCCCTTATATTCCATTCTAACTGGAGCTAATTTTATGGTGATCTGCTTTTCCCTTTCGAGTTCTAAGCTATCTAAATATTGGGGATGCATTTTATCTTTGGGAATGGTTTTGGTTAATTCTAAAAAACGGTCAGCCAAAGTAGACTTTCCGTGATCAATGTGGGCGATGATAACAAAG
>SDBU01001265.1_pt1 | contig 36730 bp, 34 predicted proteins | sample 2277071 | NCBI WGS metagenome assembly SDBU01 (sample SAMN10397929, study PRJNA504765) | marine sediment metagenome | isolation source: marine sediment core GS08_GC12, 126 cmbsf | place: Arctic Ocean: Gakkel Ridge, Loki's castle | collected 2008 | reverse complement strand
CACTGTAGGCCTTGCGGCCTGGTTCTCGTCTCGCTTTTTCTATCGGAATAAAAAAGCCCCCGGAGGGGCTTTTTTCTAACTGGTGCCGAAGGCGAGACTCGAACTCGCACGGGCTTTCGCCCACCACCCCCTCAAGATGGCGTGTCTACCAGTTCCACCACTTCGGCGAAGATTGGCTATTATTTTAAAAGGACTTCGATTTGTCAAGCTTTGTCCGCGGAATCATGATTGTTTTAGACCAGTGTGATTCCAGGGTGGAAGCATCTAATTTCAAGTTGATATACCTTATAAATCAAGGTATTAGTACAACATATCTTCCGAACAACCTGCAGTTTTGAGGTATTGACAGGCCGTTAAAGTTCGCATTGTATATTTTTGAACCAAAATTGCATATTTTTGAACCAAATAAGATCATCAATTGAAAGTGAGGTGCAGGTGACGGTTAAAAAGGTTGTCATTCCTGCCGCAGGTATGGGCACACGTTTCCTCCCGGCTACGAAAGCAATACCAAAGGAGATGCTGCCGCTTGTGGATAAGCCGGTTATTCAGGAAGTTGTTGAGGAGGCAGTTCGCTCAGGTATTAGCGAAATAGTGCTCGTTACCGGCATGGGGAAGGGGGCTATAGAGGACCACTTCGATATTTCCACTGATCTTGAGGGGTTTCTTGCCTCCAAAGGTCAGGAGGAACTCCTGAAAATGGTGAGAGAGGTCTCCCGCATGGTGGATATCATTTCAGTGAGGCAGAAGGAACCAAGGGGGCTTGGGCATGCTGTTCACTGTGCCAAAGCCGCTGTTGGAGATGAACCTTTTGCCGTAATGCTGGGAGATGATGTAGTGGATTCGCAGGTTCCTTGCCTTGCCCAGCTTTTGAAGGTTTTTGCGAAATATAAATCCACAGTTGTGGCCCTTGAGCTTGTATCCGATTCTGATGTGGACAAATACGGCATCGTTGAGGGAGAAGAAGTCGAACCTGGTATCGTCAAGATAAAAAATCTGATTGAGAAGCCGCCCATCGAGGAAGCACCATCAAACATGGCTGTTATAGGACGATATATACTTACGCCCCGGATCTTTTCCGCAATTGAGGGTCTTGCACCTGACGGCCGGGGGGAGATACAACTCACTAATGCCCTTCAGGACATTGCTAACAGCAGTGAAGTCTATGGTGTAGTATTTGAAGGTACGAGGTACGATGCCGGGAACCGTTTTGGATTTCTTGTTGCCAACATTGTCTATGCCCTCAAGGATGACGAACTGGGCCCTCAGCTGAGGGAGTACCTTAAGGGCCTCGTTGCCCTTTGGAGTGATCAGTGAAGAAAAAAGGATACGATGATCTGATCGTGTACCGGACCAGGATGAGCAGGTTGCTGCGCCAGTTTTCGTCTCCGGCATCTGAGTCGAAAAAACAGATGGAGGAAACCTCGGATCCCGTTGTTGACGTATGGGAAAGGGGAGATGAGATAATTGTAGAGTGTGAATTACCTGGAGTGAGGGAAAAAGAAGTCAATCTTTATGTAGATGAGGGTTGTCTCATAATTGAGGGGCAAAAAACTGAATCCCATGATGCGGCGTGCCTGAGATTTCTGCGTCTGGAGCGCCAGTACGGCTTCTTCAGAAGGGTTATCGATCTGCCGGCAAGCGTCTACACGGCAGATGTCAAAGCAACTTTAAGCGATGGGCTGCTGAGCATTAAATTTAACAAAGTAACGGATCGGAGAAAAGTCAAAGTGAGGATACCTTTCACCAGTTAACTTCGCAGCGTGTTGGAGGATTCAAACACGTGTTCAGGGGAGGGAAATGGCTGAAGAGATTATCACCCGTCAGGAAGATGATTTAGAGGAACAAAAAGGCCTGGAAATACCGGATGAGCTGCCTCTGCTTCCCATCAGGGATCTGGTTGTATTCCCATATATGATCATTCCACTCCTTGTAGGAAGGGAGAAATCCATCAGCGCCCTTGATGAGGCACTGAAAAAGGACAGGCTGATCTTTTTGGCGGCCCAGATATCCGGAGATGCAGAAGATCCCTCCGGGGATGATATCAACAGGCTTGGCACAGTATCGGTCATCGTAAGGATGCTGAAGACACCCGATGGTAAAGCCAAGATCCTCGTTCAGGGACTGCAGCGCGGCAGGATCTCAGAATTCCTTCAGGACAACCCCTTCTTTTCGGTTAAGGCTAGTCTCGTAGATGAACAACTGCTGGATCCTGTTCCCCTCAGGCTTGAGGCGCTGGTCAGGACAGTAAGGGAACGCCTTATCCAGATCGTCCAGTTGGGCAAGCCTATTGCCCCCGATGCCCTTGCTGTTGCGGAAAATATAATCGATCCTGGGAGGCTGGCGGACCTTGTTGCCTCAAATATGGGTCTCGATCTTGCCGAAGCGCAGAGGATCCTTGAGATCGAAGATCCAGGTGAACGCCTTGTTGCAGTTCATGAAATACTGGACCGTGAATTGAAGATCCTGGATATGCAACAGCGCATTCAGGATCGTACCAAGGAGGAGATGACAAAGACTCAGAGGGAATATTTCCTGCGCCAACAGCTCAAGACGATCCAGGAGGAACTGGGCGAGAAGGATGAGAAAGCAGAAGAGGTAGAGGAGTTCAAAAGCAAGATCAAAGCGGCGAAAATGCCTGCAGATGTCCATAAGGAAGTTGAAAAGCAGCTTGACAGGCTCTCAAAGATGCATCCTGACGTAGCTGAAGCCTCAATTATCCGCACCTATCTGGAGTGGATGGTTGAGCTTCCCTGGAAAAGGGCAACGAAAGACCGTCTGGATCTTGTGAAGGCGAAGAAAGTGCTGGACGAAGACCATTATGACCTCGATCAGGTAAAGGAAAGGATCCTTGAATACCTAGGCGTTCTCAAGCTCAAGAAGGGACTTAAGGGCCCGATCCTCTGTTTCGTAGGCCCCCCGGGCGTCGGTAAAACTTCCCTTGGTCGTTCTATTGCACGTGCCATGGGAAGGAAGTTTTTCAGGATGTCCCTTGGCGGCATGAGAGATGAAGCAGAGATACGAGGGCACAGGAGAACCTATGTCGGAGCACTGCCGGGGCGCATCATCCAGGGAATAAAGCAGGTCGATTCCAGAAATCCTGTTTTTATGCTCGATGAGATAGACAAGATCGGGGCTGATTTCAGGGGTGACCCCTCTTCGGCCCTCCTCGAGGTTCTCGATCCGGAGCAGAATCACTCATTCCGGGATCATTATCTGGCAGCTCCCTTTGATCTTTCATCTGTGATGTTCATCGCGACGGCTAACCTCGCGGAGCCTATTCCGCCTGCTCTTCTCGACAGAATGGAGGTCATTCGCCTTTCGGGATATACCACAGAGGAGAAGAAGCACATAGCCAGGCGTTACCTCATTACCCGTCAGATGGAGCGTAATGGAGTTTCCGACAAACTGCTTTCCATTTCAGACGGCGTTCTGGAAAAGGTCATCATGAATTACACCAGGGAGGCCGGTGTCAGAAATCTTGAAAGGGAGATTGGCAACATCTGTCGTAAAATAGCCAAAAAAGTGGCTATGGGCAGGAAAAAGAAGACTGTAGTTACTGTAAAGAACCTGGCCGGATATCTTGGAGTACCAAGATTTCAACGTGATGAGGAAAGAAGTGAGGCCCAAAAGGGCGTGGCTATGGGGCTGGCCTGGACGCCTGTTGGGGGTGAGGTGCTCTATGTTGAAGTGTCCGGTGTGAAGGGGAAAGGTGCTCTCACACTGACGGGATCCCTGGGGGATATCATGAAGGAATCTGCGCAGGCCGCCCTGAGCTACATAAGGTCAAGGAGCGCCAGCCTCGGGGTCTCTCCACAGTCGGTTGCAGGCCTCGATCTTCACGTGCACGTTCCTGCCGGAGCGACTCCCAAGGATGGACCTTCGGCAGGCGTGGCAATTACAGCAGCGCTGATATCCGCTATAACGGGAGTATCACCCAACCCTGATACCGCTATGACCGGCGAGATAACACTCACGGGAAGGGTACTGCCCATAGGGGGTTTGAAGGAGAAGCTCCTTGCCGCAAAACGCGCCTCGGTCAAGAAAGTTATTATTCCCAAGGGTAATATGATCGACCTCGATGAGATCCCCGGCTATGTCCTCAAAAACATGGACATCATACCCGTAGGGAGCGTGGATGATGTTCTCGAGGCAGCTTTCCCCAGGAACTCATTTAAAGCCAAGAAGCGTTCTGTCGCGAAGACCAGGTCTGCCGGGGCAAGAAAAAAATGAACGAAGCCGGAAAAACAGGTGCAGGACCGATCCTCGTCGTTGACGATGAGAAATTCTTTCAGACCCTGCTGGGCAAGATCCTTACTGACGGTGGTTTTGAAGTGACGATAGCCGGCACGGGTAAAGAGGCAATTGAGCTCTTCGAAAAGGGTAACTTCCCGGTGGTTGTCCTCGACCTTGTCCTCCCCGATATCATGGGGACTGACGTGTTGGTTCAGATCAAGGAAGATGATCCGGACGTGGCGGTCATTATGATAACGGCCTATGCATCTCTGGAAAGCGCAATAGATGCGCTTAAGGCGGGGGCGTACGATTACATCCAGAAACCTATCGTAAAGGAAGAGCTGCTCAGAGCGGTTGAAAGAGCCCTCGAAAGGCAGCAGTTGGCGGTAAGGAACAAAAAACTCGTCGAAGAGCTGGAAGCACGCCTGAATGAACTCAGGGCCATGAGCACCGAAAAGGAGGAGGTGTTCAGGATCCTGGATGAGGGACTCCTCATCCTGGAGCAGGACGGCAAGATCCACGACATGAATGAAAAAGCGGCAAGCATGATAGACATGGAGGGCAGTGCCTGGATCGGAACCAATTTCATGTCTTCGGATCTCCCCGTGCCGGAAACTCTCCTGTCGGATATTCTCGAATCACCGGGAAAACCGGTCCGTGTCATGGTAAACCTTGATCGCAAAGATTCCATGTTCCGCGACATTGAGGTGATAGGTACAGAGTTTAACAGTGCAAACAGTCCGGACAGGTTTCTCATATGCATGAGGGATCTAACGAGCATTAAGGACCTGGAAAAGAAGAGGGAAGAGTTCATGGCTATTATTACCCATGATCTCAGGACTCCTCTGACTTCGCTGAAGGGTTTTGTCGAGTTACTGCTGGGAAATTACGAATCGGACGCAAAGCTTAGGGAATATCTGAATATACTCGATTCAGAAGCGGACAGGATGATATCACTTATTAGTGACCTCCTTGATCTGGACAGGATCGACTCTGACAAGATGGAGCTGTATTTAGAAGACATTTCCATCGTAGACGTTGTAAAATACTCTCTGAAAAGTGTGGTGGGAATTGCCGAGAAAAAGAAGATTACCACACGACTCAAGGTAAGTGAGGAGGAGGCTTATATCATCCAGGCGGACGGGAAAAGGATTTTACAAATACTGGTAAATCTCTATTCCAACGCGATCCGGTTCTCGCCGGTGGGTGGAAATGTCGATACACTGATCATGCGTAGTGAGAGTGAAGTTGTTGTTGAGATATCGGATGAAGGGCCGGGCATTGCGCCTGAAGACAGAGAGGTTGTATTTGAGAAATACCGGCAGCTGAACCGATCGTCTCCAGAGAGAATAAAGGGCAGCGGCCTGGGCCTCACTATCGTAAAAAGGCTGATGGATCTCCACCATGGAGAGATCCAGCTCGATGACAGGGACAGCGCAAGAGGCAGTAAATTTATTCTGCGTTTCCCTGTGACCGGGAAGGGAGTTTGAAGATATGAATCAACGCATTCTGGTTGTGGATGACAGCCCCTTCATCCATGAGTTGGTCAGGGATATACTCTCGGACGCCGGTTATAATGTTGAGAGGGCCATGAACGGCCATGAAGCAATGGTGTCCATCGGGCAGAATCCGCCGGACCTCGTGCTGCTGGATATTATTATGCCGGAGATGAGCGGATATCAGGTCTGTCGGCTCATCCGCAGTGACAAGCGCCTGATGAATCTGCCAGTAGTGATGATGACCGCCAAAGATACCCAAAAAGACCGTTTCTGGGGGCTGGAAGTTGGGGCGGACGCGTATATAACCAAACCCATTGAACAGGGTGAACTCCTTTCAACCATAGCTGAACTGCTGAAGGAGTCCCGCGCTCCTGTTACACCTGTCAGCGAGGCCGAACTTACCACAGAGGTCCTGAAGGACCGGGCTGACGATATTCTTGAAAGGAAGCTGCTCGAATTAACCATCATCAATGAAACCGGGAAGCTCTACTCCTTTATGGACCGGCCAACGGTCCTTCTCCAGAATGCACTGAAACTGATCTCCCAGGTCATCAATTATGACCTGGGAGCTGTCATCCTGGTATTTCCCGGCGCAGATGAAAAGATATTCGCTGTAAGGTACAGGAACCATCCAATGAAGGTCTCCAAGAAAGAGATGCTCAAAATGGGAGCTGATCTTATAGCTTCCGAACGTGGGAGCAAAAGCAGTGAAGTCCAGAACCTGAATTCCGTGATGATCGAGGAAAGTGAGATTGAAGATGGGCCTTCGAGGAAACCTTCCAGGGCGAAACTCGAAGTTGTATTGAGGTCATCCAGGGGTGTTCTCGGTAGTGTAATGCTGTTCTCAAGTCGGAAGAATTTTTTCATACAGGACGATAAATTACTTGTGGAAATGATAAGTGTCCAACTATCCATTATCCTTGACAACGTCTGGCTCCTCCAGGAAAGAGGTGATCAGCTCTCGGCGGTAGAGTTGGAAAAAAACAGGATGGAGGCAATTTTGAGAAATATGGGGGAGGGGGTCATCGTTACGGACTGGTCATACAAAGTGATCCATACCAACCCCCAGGCACGTAAACTTCTGGGTCTTGGGAATGATGATATGGTCGGCCAGCATCTATTCGACCATATTTCAAGAAAGTCTTTCGGCATACTGGAGGACCAGGCTATCGGTGAGGAAAACCCTATTTGGAATATCAGGTTTTCATCCAAGACCGAGGAATTGTCCCTCGTTGCCAGCGTCGCTGTGGTTGATGATGAGGAGGAAAAAACTCTCGGACTCATACTTCTTCTGAGGGACGTTACCGAGGAGCGGGAACTGGATAAAATGAAGAACAGGTTCCTGGAAAATGTTTCCACTCACCTGAACAGTCCACTAACTTCTCTCAGAGGCTTTTCAGACCTCCTGAGGGAGGAGGTCTATGACTCGGCCACTCCCAGACAGAGGGAGTATATGGAGATGATAGATTCAGAAACAGGAAAACTTGCCGAGATCCTGGATGATCTCATGAGTCTTTCCCGGATTGAGCTAGCTGATTACAAGTTTGATCCTGACAGTTTCCCGGTGTCTGAAGCGCTGCTGACCACAATGGTTAATTATCAGAGCGCTGCCCAGGCCAGGGGGATAACCCTGAAGACGGACATCGATGACAATCTGCCTCAGATCTATGCTGACAGGGATAGCGTTATAGATATAGTGAACCGGCTCCTGTCGAATGCGATCAAATTCAGTCCTGACAATACGGGCATTATTATAGGAGCGAGGAGCAGTAGGGACGTTAAGGATGATGAATTTCTGGAGGTATTTGTAAGCGATTCCGGTCCGGGGGTAACGCCGGACAAGAAGGATGTGATTTTCGAACAATACCAGCAGTTGAATCGGTTTATGGAGGACCGGTCTGATAGCATAGGTCTTGGACTCCCGATCTGCAAAAGACTGGCGGAAATGAACGGGGGAAGTATCGGTATCGATGCATCAGGCGAGAGAGGGAGTACTTTTGTTCTGAAACTTCCCATTGCGGAGTCCGCGTAAGAGCACTGGATGGACTTTTTACGACCCTAACAAAGGTTGATGACTTAGTAAGAAGTCATCAACGCGCCCATTGAGGGGCGCCCAAATCGATGACTTGCGTAGCAAGTTATTGATTTGTGAGGAAAGTGGAAATGACATTTTTCGCTTTCCGTGGAGTAAAAAGCCACGGATGGACTTTTTACGACCCTAACAATGACTACCCCGCAATATAATATTTCAACATTACCGACACAGGACGGGAATGTGGAAAAAACATGGGCGAACTGAACGTTTCTTTCCTCGAAGAGGAAATAAAGGCGTATTTGCTGTCCCTCAACAAGATCACAGGGCTGCGTTTTTCATTTTTCCAGCCAGGTGAACATCTTGAGCACATTGTGGCTGGAGAGACTCCCTTCTGCCTTGAACTCCAGACACGTAAGGAAGGCTCCGACAGGTGCGTTGAATCAAAGCGCTCAATTGTTCTCATGGCACAGAAGGCTGATAAGCCGGTATTTGACATCTGTCACAGTCGGATGGGCCAGGCTGGCGCGGTGATCATGCTCAACGGGGAATCCGCCGGTGTGGTAGTAGCTTGCCAGGCACTTCTCCACGGGCTTTCCGAGGAGCACAAGGAACACATCCGGTCTGTTGGTCGAGAGATCGGGTACAGCAATCCAGACAGCCTGATCGTCGCAGCTGCAAAAAATCCAGTACTGTCCAGAACGCGGCTCGAGGACATTATATTTTTCGTGAAAGAGCAGTTAGAGGAAAAGGCAACATCCAGGACGACCCTCGAGGACACAACAGAGTACCTGATGGATAAGTACGAGGAACTCATGTTCCTTTACTCCATCACGGAAAAACTCACACCAGAGCACGAATACAGTAAAACACTGTCCGAGATCCTGGATAAGGGCCTGCAGAAGCTTTCAGCACGATCGGCATTCCTGGTACTCGAAGGGGAGTCAGGGATACACAACCCGGAGGCGCTGGAGACTTATGGTGAGCCTTTACTCCAGAAAGACGCCGTTGTCCTCCCGGAAAAGCTGGCTGATTTTCTTGTTTCCTGTGACGGACCGGCACTCGTCCTGGGACCGGAGGAGATGGGGCTGACGACCCAGACCAGATACAATGCCCTGCTCGTATATCCATTCAGGATCAAGGAATACCGTATGGCCTATATGGTCTTTGCCTGGGAGAAGATTGAAGAGCTTGGGGATACCGAATACAAGTTCGTAGCTGCCCTTGCAAACCAGGCATCAGTTGTTCTCCACACCGTTCATCTGTACAGGGAACTGGCGGACCTGCTCTTTTCCACACTGGAGGCCCTCAGTTCAGCGATCGATGCAAAAGACCCGTATACACACGGACATTCCCACAGGGTTGCCGATTATGCTGTAATGATCTCCAGTGCCATGGGAGAGCCTCCAAGGTTCATCACAATGATAAAGATCGCGGGACAGTTGCACGATTTTGGAAAGATCGGAATAGCGGAGACTATCCTCAGCAAAGAGGGCAAGCTCGATCCTGAGGAGAGGAGTGTCATGAATGAGCACCCCGCTCTTGGGGCTCAGATATTGAGCAGGTTCAAGTCTTTTTCCGAGTTTGTACCGGGTATTCGGCATCATCACGAAAGATATGATGGCAGCGGTTATCCTGACAATCTCAGCGGTGATAAAATCCCGCTGATAGGCCGTATTATTGCGGTTGCGGATGCATTCGATGCCATGACAACCAGCCGTCCATACCGGGACCATCTGAGTAGCGAAAAAGCAGTTGCTGAGATCCAGGCCAATGCTGGAAAACAGTTTGATCCCGTAATAGTTAAGGCTTTTGTCCGTGGTCTCGAGGCAAGATTGTCGACTTCGCAAGAAGTCGACAATGCGCCCGTTGAGGGGCGCCCAAATCAATGACTTGCACCGCAAGTAGAATAGACTACTTACGTCGATAACGATTACCATCGCGCCCGAGCATGGGCGTCCGAATCCATAACATACAACGATAGTTATGGATTCGTGAGGAAAGGGAAAACCACGCTTTTTGCTTTTTACGACACTATCAAGAACAATAGAGGATAAGAGATGACGAAATTGCTGATAGTGGACGATGAAGATAATATCCGTCACCTTCTGAGGGTAGCCTTCGAAGATGAGTTTGAGGTGGAGGTGGCTGTGGACGGTGTTGAGGCCTTTGAAAAAGCGCTCAAATGGAGTCCTGACCTTATCGTATCCGATATCATGATGCCAAAACTTGACGGGTATGGTTTATACCGCAAGCTCAAAGCAAGACCTGAAACCTCTTCGATTCCCTTTGTATTCCTGTCTGCCAAAAAGGATGTGGAAGAAAAAGTTGTCGGGCTTGAAATGGGCGCGGACGATTACATTACGAAACCCTTCAGCATCAAGGAACTGAGGGCGAAGATCAAGTCGATCATCAAGAAATTCGAAGAAATACAGGACCGGGGCAGCCTTGAGGGCAGCTTGAAGGAAGTGGATCTTGTGGAAGTTATCCAACTCATAGAGATGGGCAGGAAGACGGGAATGCTGACACTTGAAACGAATATTTACACCGGTCACCTGTACTTCAGGCAGGGTGAACCGATCTACGCCCAGGCCGGGAAATGGTCCGGAATAGATGCCTTTTTCACCATGTTTTCCTGGGGAGAGGGCAGGTTCAGGTTCACGCAGCAACCCCTGGAGATGAATGAGAACATTGATGCGAACAGGGGACAGGAACTCCTGATGGAAGGTGTACGCCTGATGGATGAAATGGAGGAAGCGCTTCGTCACATGCCCACCTTCGATACCGAGTTGATTATTGCATCAGGGAAAAGTATTCCGGAAGGTGAAGCAGGAGTTCTCATTGAAAACTTCAGAAATGGGGAGATCATAAAGCGGGTGGTGGCCAATTCCGATATCCCCCCGTACCGTATCTACCCCATGGTGGCGGATGCGCTGGTAACCGGATACCTTGAAGAGGCTTCCGGCAGATCAGATCGGCTGGAGGTACTCAGACGTCTGAGGGCTTCCCTGGAGGTACAATGAGCAATCAGGAGAGATTCATCCGTTACCTTCTGCTCTCCCCCTCCAGTTCCATAAGGCAGGACTTTATCGGAGCTGTTTTCGAGACGTTTGAACTTTCACCTCGGGGCAGGGGAGAAAAGGTCACTTTTTTCTCTGACTCGGATGACACCCTTGAAATAATAGGTATAGGGGAAACCGGCAAGCTGGACGCAATGAGTCGAAAGCTTTTCGAGCGTAATGTGAAAATCGACGGTATCCTGGCCCTGCTGACGTCAGGTGACACTGATTCGCTGAAGCAGACGCAATCACTGGCCAGGTGGCTCAAAGCCTCCCAGCAGAATGTTCCCATGAGGACATGGGTTTTTGAGAGTCAGTCAGAAATAGACAAAGAGACCGCAAAGAAGACACTCCTGGCCCTCATGGCAGATCATGAAGAAGTTCTTAAGGCCAACCGGTAGACATAGTTCCGGGTTTCGAGTTTCTGGTTTCGAGTAAAAATAATTATCTTCTATAAACCCGGAACTCCACTTGCGATTCCATCAAAGCGCCCATTGGGGGCGCCCAAATCGATGACTTGCGGAGCAAGTTGTTGATTTGTGAGGAAAGCGAAAATGACATTTTTCGTTTTCCGCGGAGTAAAAAGCCACGGATGGACTTTTTACGACCCTATCAAATAAACAGGACTAGGGAATGGGAACGGGCTTTATCGCTTATATAGATCTACCTGACGCAGAAGGGGCCGCACGGCTGGCGATAATTGTTCGTGACCTTGGCGGTGATGTGCACCTGGGCGCGGTCGATGAGGTCACGCCGGAACTTGTGATTGCGACGCCGGAACGGATCGAAAAGCTTGGGAAGCGGAACGTCTGGGAGAATGACAGGCCCGCCATCCTTGTCTGGGCAGATGCGAAAAGCTCGGATGTCAGATCGATCCTCAAGTTGCAGGCTGTAGATCTGCTCGATCCGTCTGATGATAATAGTAAAATAAAGGAGATAATCCAGACGACTGTTCATGATTTCAGGATGGACCGGTCCAGGATCGATGATTTTCGCGGGATGGCGGAACGCTACAGGGAAATTTCCACGATCGTTCGCCTGAGTCTGGAGATCGGGGTAGAGCTGAATGTGGACAAAGTTCTGGAGATGATCGTACAGCAGATCTACCAGGATCTGGGTTACGAGATAGTGTCCATCATGCTCCTTGAGGAGGACGGTAGGCACCTCACAATAAAGGCGGCGAGGGGTCTTGGTGAGAAGATAATCTCTTCGGCAAAAGTTGAGGTTGGCAAGGGAGTTTCCGGTCTTGTCGCCAAGACCGGAGAGCCCCTCCTGATAAAGGATATTGAGAGTGATGAACGATTCTTAAAGCTCAAAAGTCACGGTCGATACTCTTCAAAATCACTTATCTGTGTTCCACTCAAGGTGGGCGACAGAGTTATCGGCGTGCTGAACGGGAACAACAAGAAGGTCAGGGAGGAATTGGGTACTCACGATCTGAGCCTGCTGAGCGTTTTTGCATCCCAGGCTTCTGTGACCATAGAGAGAGCCCGTCTGTACAGAAGTCTGGAGACCAAGGCAGATGAGGTAAAAAGAGCCTACGGCAGGCTGCAGGAGCTGGACAGGATCAAATCCGACTTTATAACCAACGTTTCCCACGAGTTTCGTACTCCTGTTACGATTATGCTGGGTTATCTCGAGATATTGACAGGTGATCTGACCGATCCCGATCATCTGGAAAAAGTAGAAATTGCGCTGGATTCGGCTCACCGGCTGGCGACTTTTGTTGAGGATTCAACGGATATTCTTAAACTGGAAACAGGTACAATGCACTTTGATTTCAACAAGGTAGCCATCGATACATTTCTCGAGGAGATCACCCAGAAGTACTGGAATGAATTCAACTCGAAGGACATTGAGTTTGTCGTGGATATCATTGAAGGGCTTGGGGAGGTGTATGTCGATACAAATAAGATTTCTAAAGTATTTGACAAACTCCTTGATAACTCACTGAAATTCACGCCTGCGGGTGGATATACAAAGATCACGTGTTCGGAAGCTGAGGGCGACTGGGTGAAGATTGTCGTTGAAGATTCAGGACCCGGTATTCCGATAGGTGAGCATGAGCGTGTATTTGAAAGGTTTGAACAGTCAGGAGATATCCTTACGTCAAAACCTGCCGGGACGGGATTAGGTCTATCCATCGCCAGAGCCATCGTGGCACGGCATGGGGGCGAGTTATCCATAGATGAGGATTTCAGGCATGGGTGCCGGGTTGTTTTCAGCCTGCCATCCAGGGAACCCTCTTCAATTGATAACGAGGGCAGCTATTGAGAAAGAGCAACCCGTTTTTAACAATTCTGGCCGGGTTTGCTTCTGTCATAGCGGTTGGGACCATCCTGCTTGTACTGCCGATCTCTACAACCGATGGTAAGGGTCTCCCCTTCCTTGATGCGGTTTTCACTGCAACCTCCGCTACATGTGTTACCGGGTTGACAACCATATCAGTTCAGGAAACACTTTCAGGTTTCGGACAGAGCATCCTGCTGCTGATGGTTCAGATCGGCGGCTTGGGGCTTATGACCATCTCAACGTTTTTCATTCTTCTTCTTGGCATACGTCCAAAGCTGTCTGGCAAAATAGTACTCCGTGAGGCGTTGAACCAGGTAGAAGAATTTCACGCAGTCCACCTTATCAGGAGAATTATACTATTCACTGTTATTATGGAGACAGCTGGAGCCGCGGTCTTTTTCACCAGGATGAAAGGCAGCGGCAGCTTCAGCCGGGATCTTTATATTGCAGTTTTTCACTCCATTTCCGCTTTCTGCAACGCAGGCTTCACCCTTTTTTCCAACAGTCTGGAGGCCTATCGGACGGACGCCGTCATTAACATTTCGATGATGGTGCTCATAATCTGCGGCGGACTTGGTTTCTGGGTTGTACGGGATATCTATGAAAACCTCAAATCCCGGATCATCGGAAGGACTGTTCGTCCGCTTTCACTGCAGGCGAAGGTTGTTCTGATCATGTCGGGCGCCTTCATAGTCGTGGGAACGATCCTGTTCATGATAGTGGAGGGTTCAAGGTCAATGGGGGGGCTTTCCGGGTCAGACCTTGTCTGGTCATCCCTCTTCCAATCGGTTACAACACGCACAGCGGGTTTTTCAACCGTCAGCATTGGAGCATTATCCATACCAACATTGATATGGATGACTGCGTGGATGTTCATAGGAGCTTCACCGGGGTCCACCGGAGGAGGGATCAAAACAACTACGTTTGTAGTAATGCTGGCATCCTTCAGGTCTGTGTTCACCGGTAGCGAAAGAGTGGAGATCATGCGAAATTCCCTCCCGGAAGATGTTGTCAGACGGGCAAATGCGGTTTTTCTTGCCGCTACCGCATGGGTCCTCGTAACGGTGTTGCTGATGGAGATCGCAGGAGTTTCAAAAGAGGTAACGACTTTTCTCCCTGTTCTGTTCGAAACCATGTCGGCCTTTGGAACGGTGGGCCTGAGTATGGGAATTACTGGTTCACTGACGGGATTTGGGAAGATCGTCCTTTCTCTTTCGATGTTCGCTGGTCGCGTCGGGCCCATGAGTCTCATACTGGCTCTGGCCCAGAGACCGGACAGACCGGAGATAACCTATCCGGAGGGAATGCTGTCGATCGGATAGGTATGGGCTGTGGGCTGTGGGCAATGAGCCATGGGCGGTGAGCTATGAGCAGTGGGCTGTGGGCAATGAGCTTTGTGCTTCAGGTGATGATATAATTAATGTTAATCTAATATGATTATTTAGCCCATAGCCCAAAGCCCTGTATGTGGAGTGAGCTATGAGCAGTGAGCTTCGGGTGATGGTGTGATTAATGTTAATCCAAGATGATTATTTAGCCCATAGCCCAAAGCCCAGAGCCCATAGCCCAAAGCCCAGAGCCCATAGCCCAAAGCCCAGAGCCCAAAACCCTGTATGTGCAGTGAGCTGTGAGCTATGTGCTTCAGGTGATGGTGTGATTAATGTTACTCCAAGATGATTATTTAGCCCGGAGCCCAGAGCCCAGAGCCCAGAGCCCAAAGCCCGAGAGTGTCATGTGATTGACACCTTTAAAGCTGCTGTGCTAAAAAAACCTAATAATTCTCTAATGGTTACAGGAACTGACATGGCAAAACGCTGGACTCAAGATGCTGCCCAGTTCGTGGGAAAAGATTCATGGGCTTTCGAGGCCTTGAAGGAACTCCTCGTCCAGGAGAGAGGGCTTGATCTTGAGGCGTACAAGGAGAGTTGCATTTACAGGAGGATCTTTCTCCGGGTACGTTCGAGCGGTCACGAAAGCCTCGGTTCATACTACCGGGCACTGGTGCGCGACCCTGAAGAACTGGACAGACTGTTTCAGTACCTCACTATCCATGTCACGGAATTTTTCAGGAATCCAGCTGCCTATGATTATCTCAAGAGGAGAATTCTGCCCAAGATACTGCTTGAATCCCGCAATGCGGCTAAATTGAGGATTTGGAGTGTTGGCTGCTCCTCCGGTGAGGAGCCATACAGCCTCGCTATGCTAATGCTGAAGGCCAGAGATGAGTTGGGAGTATCTACCCCCTTCACAATCCTCGCTACTGATATTGACGAAAAGATTCTGAAAAAAGGAAAAAAAGGTTACTATTCAGGAGATTCCCTGAAAAACGTCGGACCAAGAGATCTTGTAAGATATTTCGTGCAGGAAGGGGATGGGTATCAGGTAAAGGAGGAGCTAGCGAAGGTGATCAACTTCCGTCAGGCCAATATTCTTACGGACAGACCTGGCCACAGGAAGAACCTTATCGTTTGCCGAAATCTGCTGATATACCTTTCCCGCCCGCGACAGGAAAAAGTGATCAAGCGTTTTTCAGATTTTCTGGTCCCCAGCGGTCATCTCATGCTGGGAAAGGCCGAAACATTGATCGGGCAGAACCGGATTTATTTTCATAATATCTCTCCAGTTGAGAGAATATATCGCAAGAGGGAAGTCCCTCTGGAAATAGAGGAAACATAAATTCCGTGTCCAGCCGGGAACTTAGGGAAAGGAGCTCCCTGTCATGAGAATGGAAATACGATTCAAGTTGATCCTCACCTTTCTGGCCGTTGTTGCTGTTGTGGTGTTTGTCCCCTATCTTTTTGATATGATGGGAATTGAGGGTGCATGGGGAGAATTTGGCGCGGTTTCAGCTGCGATAGCTGTGGGTCTGTCCCTCGGTAGCATTGTTGCTGCCAGGATCACCAGGGATATCCGTGAGATGAGGGACGTCGCTATGAAGATCAGTGAGGGGAACCTGACTCTGGATCTTAGTCATAAGGCCTCAACATTCGAGGACGAATTCTCCGATCTGAGAGAGTCATTTCGTGTAATGGTCCAGCGTCTTACTCTGCTGGTGAAGAATCTGAAGAGCTCTTCGGTGGAGATCCATGAATCCGCCCAGGCCTTTTCGGCAACAGCGGAGGAGATGAACGCTTCAACTGAAGAAATTGCCGCTGCTATTGACGGTATCAGCAAGGGAGCCGAGATCCAGGCCGCCCAGGCAGAGAAGATGTCCAGTACAACTCACAATATGGCGACCAGTCTTGAGTCTGTGGCGAGTAAATCAAAAGATGCATCAAAGGTGTCCACGGAGGCCGGATATACTGCACAGACCGGGAGCAAACATACCGAAATGGCGACAAACAAGATAAGACAGGTATTTGATTCCGTTTCGAAGGCAAGTGATTCGGTAGTGGGATTCGGTGAGCGGAGTAAGGAGATTGGACAGATCGTAGACATAATAACAGGTGTGGCTCAGCAAACCACACTATTGGCCCTCAATGCCACTATTGAGGCTGCAAGGGCCGGTGAGTATGGAAGAGGTTTTGCAGTTGTTGCTGAGGAGATCCGTAAGCTGGCTGAAAATACGGGCCAGTTTGCCGACAAGATCACAGGTATTGTGGGACGGATCCAGAATGACAGTGAACAGGTCCTTGTTTCAATGAAAGATGTCGGTGCAATCCTTGATGAGGGTGAGGAGATAATTCAGACCATGGGTGGAGCCCTTCAGGAAATAGTTAAAGCGGTGCTCGAATCTACAACCAGATCCCAGGAGATCTCCCAGCTTACAGAAACCCAGAGCAATGCCTCGAAGGAATTCATTAAGGGCATCGACGAGATCTCAAAGGTGGCAGAGGACAATGCTGCATCAACAGAACAGGTGTCAGCTGCTACGGAAGAGCAGATAGCTTCAATGGAAGAGCTTGCAAACTCGGCTCAGGACCTGTCCGCGCTTTCCGAAAAGCTGAGAATGCTCTCGGAAGAGTTCAAGGTATAGATCCATGGCCGAGCAGAATATCCCTCCGGAAAATCAGGAGCAAGAGCCTGGTCCGGAGGATCAGGTAGAGGGGTTTGACTCAGAAGAACAACCGGAACCAGGGCACAATTCAGTTCTGTTCACAATTGGCAGGGAAGTTTTTGCCATCCCGTTGGAGGATATCGATGAGATCTATAAATTTGAAGATATCACTCATTTGCCAACTGCACCGGACTTCCTGGCCGGTGTAATAAACGTGCACGGTAACCTGGCAGCTGTCATCAATCTTGCCGTCGTGATGGGAATAAAGGATTCTGTGGAAAGCGACCTCACGATAATACTTATACCGGAGATGGGAGGTATCGCTATTCAGGTTGATTCCACATCAGGATTCGCAAGGTATTCGGTTCTGGAGGAAGTAGCCTCCGGTTTCGATTCTTCTTTTGACACTTCCGGTGAGATTACCTTTGTTGAAGGTGTATTCAAAACAGATAAAGGACTTGTTTCGCTGATCAATCCCAGGAAGCTGCAGATCTGGATTGATGGAGCGTTTTCGAAAGGGGACGACTAATGGCAATAAAGGTCTTGATCGTCGACGACGCGATGTTCATGCGCAATATGATCGGCGACATCTTCGAGGGAAAGAATTTTGATGGTCAAGAATTCAAAGTTGTCGCTGAAGCGGAAAATGGCATCGAGGCGGTTGAGAAATATCAAGAACACAATCCCGACATCGTTACAATGGATATAGTCATGCCTGAGATGACAGGTATCGAGGCTTTAAAAGAGATCATGAAACTCGATAGTAAAGCTAACATTGTGATGTGCAGCGCCCTTGGCCAGGACAGCCTTGTGATGGAAGCTCTGGACTCAGGAGCTAAAGATTTCATCGTCAAACCCTTTCAACCGGAAAAAGTTCTCGATGTAGTTCTCAGGATACTCAAGGAAAGACGGGACAGCAAGGGCTGATCGCGAGACTGTAATGTTGTTAGAGTCGCAAAAAGTCCGTGAGTGGCTTTTTGCTCCTCGGAAAGTGAAAAGCGTCGTTTTTACTTTCCTTACGTGATGTTGTTATTGGTCGCAAAAAGTCCGTAAGCGGCTTTTTACTCCACGGGAAGCGAAAAGCGTGGTTTCCGCTTCCCTCACGGATCAATGACTCACGGTTTATGTCATTGATCCGGGCACCCATGCACGGGCGCGATGGTAATATGCAAGTTATTGATTTGGGCGCCCTTCAATGGGCGCGTTGATGGACTTCACAAGAAGTCATCAACATTAAGAAGACGAAACATCAAAGAAGGATCTTTGATAGTTTAAGGCGGCTTACCCTATGGATATGTCCAAGTATAAAACCCTCTTTCTCTCAGAGGCCAGAGAGCATCTCCAGGGTTTAAACAACTGCGTCCTGATTCTCGAGAAAGACCCGGGATCCGGGGAAAGTATCAATGAACTCTTCCGGCACGCCCATTCAATCAAAGGAATGTCCGCGTCAATGGGATATGGGCCAATTTCCCAGCTATCACACAATATTGAAGACCTGATGGACATTATTCGCAAGGGACAGTCTGCGATCTCCCCCGAAATAGTGGATATCCTCCTTGGGGGTGTTGATATCCTGGAGGATATGGTCGATGCCATTGATAACGACAATCCTGCCGAAGAGCTGCTCGATGCCGATTATATGGCACGTCTTAAAGCGATAATCGAAAGTACCGGGAAACCTGGACCTCCCGAACCAGTTACCGAACAAGAGCCTGCTCCGGTACAAGAAGCTGCTCCGGTTCCCCAGGAGGTTCCTCAAGCCCCTGCGCAACCTGAAGTCTCAGTGCCCGCCCATGGGGAGTGGTTGAGGGTAAGCTTCAAGGTGTCGACTGAAAGCCTCGTTCCATCCGCAAGAGCTTACCTTGCTATAAAGAGATTGGAGGAACTGGGTAATATTCCGGAAGTCACTCCCTCCATTGATGAGATAAAAGCGGGGCAGTGCACCGGCGATGTCTCACTTTTACTGGAAGGCTCGGACATCGATGCCGTAAAAGCGACTCTTTCAAACCTGGCGGAGATGGGAGAATTTTCGGTAGTTCCCCCCGGCGGTCTGGAAGAACCGATACCGGGACCTGAAATGATCCGGGCAGAGGGGGGTATTCCAGGGGAAAAAGAGGAAGTGAAAGACCTTTCCGATCCCGCTTCTGTACCGGTGACCGAAGTATCATTAGAAACTACACCCATTGCCAAACCGCCCCCACCAAGACCCTCGACGGCCAAAGCTGCTGCATCCCAGATGGTAAGGGTCAGTACAGCGCTCCTTGACAGCTTTATCAATCTGGTTGGAGAGCTTATCGTTACCAAGAGCAGGATAAAGGACCTGACCCATGCTTCAGGCTCCAGGCCACTGGAACAGACCATCACTCAGCTTGAACAGCTCGTGGGAAGCTTGCATACCGAGATCATGAAGGTCAGGATGATGCCCCTGGAAACGGTGACCCAGAGACTTCCCCGGGTGGTACGCGATCTTTCCAAGGAAAGGGGCAAGAGCGCTTCCCTGGAGATCGACGGAGCAGAGATCGAGCTGGACAGGGCTATTCTGGAGCAGCTTGGTGATCCGCTTATTCATATTCTGAGAAATTCAGTGGATCATGGGCTGGAGGACCACAAGGGCAGGAAGGCCGCCGGGAAGGATAAGAACGGCAAGATCCTCCTTAAAGCCTTCCGTGAAAGAGATATGGTCTTCATTGAGGTGTCTGACGACGGCCGGGGTATGGATATCGAGAAAATAAAAAGCAAGGCTGTGGAAAAGGGCCTGATCTCGGAACAGAAAGCCACCATCATGGATGAGGATGAAGCAATAATGCTCATCTGCCGTCCCGGATTTTCAACAGCCGAAGTAGTAACCGATGTTTCCGGCCGCGGGGTAGGAATGGATGTTGTTCAGTCTGTAGTTGATTCCATCGGTGGAAGCCTTTCCATTGAAAGTACGACAGGCGAGGGGACAACATTTACACTGAAACTGCCCCTTACGGTCGCCATCGTAAAGATGCTACTGGTGGACCTGGCGCAGCAGATATTTGCTATTCCCATAACCAGGGTTGTTCGAACCCTCAGCATCCCTGTTGAGGAAGTAAGCGAGAGTCAGGGAAGGTTATTTTTAACACTTGATGAAGATGAAGATGAGGAGCTCATACCCCTCTATGAATTAAGAGAACTTCTCTCGGCTGCAGGTGATCCAGAACGGAACGGGGATCTCACGATCGTGCTTGTGGAGATTACCAACAAGATAGTGGGCATAATGATCGACAGTATCACGGGACAGGAGGATATCGTAATAAAACCCCTCTGTTACCCACTGGAGCATTTAACCAGCTACTCCGGGATGACTATTCTAGGTGACGGTAGTATTGTACCTATCCTTGATCTCGGAACCCTTTTCTAGGTTAAATGACAGATACTCCAACCACCGATTTTTTCCTGACATCTGAAGATATCGATGCCATTGGCAGGGTCGGCAGCATTGGCGCCCGGCACGCGGCAAGGGCTCTCTCAAGGCTTACAGCCACAAGTGTCAGGCTCTCGAAGCCGGAGATGAAAACCCTCTCCATCGGTGAAGTTCCTGACCTTCTGGGCGGAATGGACGCCCCCGCGACGGGTGTACTGATCCCTTTTCACGGTGATGTGGTGGGCAACACCCTGCTTCTGTACTCAGATGATGGGGCAAAAGAGCTTTTAAAGCTACTCTTCCCCGGCGATGATGAAGTGACAGAGGAACTGAAGGACTCGGCTATTGCCGAGACCGGCAATATACTGGCAGGCGCAATACATACGGTCATGTCGCGCCTGACAGAGAGAATTCTTATTTCATTGCCTCCCATAACTGTACAGGATATGGCGGGAGCTATCCTTGACCCACTGCTGGCCGAGGCAGGTTCATATACGGATGAGGTTGTCACCCTTGTTTTTCATCTGTCTGATGAGGATGGCACCTGTCTTGTCAAGACTGTACTCATACCTGGAATAGAGTGCCTGCAGTTGATGCAGGAAGCCGCTAACAGGTTGGAAGCCGGCTGATGGACCTTGTAGTTGTTGGTATCTCGGAGTACAGATTCGCCGATAAACCCGACAGGTTGATCACATACGGCCTCGGTTCATGTGTTGCCATAATTCTGCACTGCCGTAATTCCGGAGTTGCATCCATGGCTCACGTTATGCTTCCCATGTCTTTTACAGGGGATAAGATCAGTACGCCTGGGAAGTTCGCGGACACGGCGATAGTTGCCATGCTCAAAGAAATGGACGGTAGGGGAATAGGTCCCGGGAGCCTGGAGGCCAAGCTGACGGGTGGGGCAGATATGTTCGCTGGGAAGATAAAGGGTATGAGCAGAAGGATCGGAGCCCGAAACGTCCTGGCAACCCGGAAGACCCTGGGGAATTACGGTGTTAAGATACTGGCGCAGGAAACAGGCGGCAATACAGGCAGGACAGCAGAATTTCACACTGAGGACGGTTCCTTAATCGTGAGGACGCTTAGGGAGGGGAAGGTAGTGCTCTAAGAGCCGGCCAATGTCCAAGGTCCAATGTTAATTTCAAACCTATGGATGTAAGATTGTTATAGACGTTGAACATTGAACATTGAACGTTGAACGTTGAACATTAGACGTTGGACCCTGACCCAAGAATACGGGGAGTAAGATGACACAAAAGGCAACAATAATAGACGGCAGGGCGATTTCGAAGGAAGTTCTTGATGAGGTCAGGAAGGAGGCAGCCGGATTTACGGCCCAGCACGGGAGACCGCCCGGATTGGCTGTTGTGCTTGCTGGCGAAGACCCGGCCTCGGGAGTTTATGTGCGTATGAAGACACGGGCATGCGGGGATTGCGGTATTGAATCGTTCTCACACAGTCCCCCGGGGGATACCACCACTGATGAGCTTCTGGGACTTATCGATAAATTGAACGATGATGAAAATATCGATGGGATCCTTGTTCAGCTCCCTCTCCCTGACCAGATAGATACAAGACAGGTGCTTGACAGGGTCTTGCCGGCAAAAGACGTTGATGGTTTTCACCCGGTAAATGTTGGCCGCCTTGTCAGGGGGGATGATAATGTCCTGCTGCCCTGTACCCCGGTTGGTGTCATGAAGCTGCTGGATTCAGCAGGGGTTGACCCCCATGGCAAGAGAGCGGTGGTTATCGGAAGAAGCGATATAGTGGGTAAGCCCATCGCCATGCTTCTTTTGCACAGGCATGCTACTGTTACGATCTGCCACTCCAGGACACCTGATCTGCCGGGTGTGGCACGTGAAGCGGACATACTTATAGCTGCCGTTGGCCGTCCCCTGATGGTTCGCAGAGACTGGATCAAGGAGGGAGCGGTCGTGATCGATGTGGGAACCAACCAGCTCACAGAGGAAAATGCTCCTGAGGAGATACTAAGCATTCCGGGAAAGAGGGCTGATTTCGAGAAGAAGGGTTATACACTTGTTGGGGATGTTGCCCTGGATGCCGATCAGGTAGCGGGTATGTTAACCCTTTCTCCGGGAGGGGTAGGACCTATGACTATCGCCTCTTTGATGAGTAATACTGTTAAGGCAGCGGTGTGGAGGAAAGAATAAATTAGCCGCGTTCAACGTTCAATGTTTAACGTTCAACGTGTTTTCACCACAGAGCCACAGAGTGCACAGAGAAGAGCTGAATTTGGGGTAAAACTATGAAAACAAGGGCGATTTCTTTGAACCACAGAGCTCACAGAGAGCACAGAGGCACCCTGCAGGCTTGGGTATTCACCACGGAGGCACGGAGGACACGGAGGGACATGTGTCGAGGTATCGAGGTGTCGGGGTAGAACATTAGAGCATTAGAAATTAGAACATTGGAGAATGGAAATTGGATGTTGGAGCATTAGAGCATTGAAAAACAATAACTGCTTTAACGCAGAGGGCCGCAGGCCGCCCATTCGGGCGGAGCGCAGGGGGCCGCAGAGAAAGAAATTGTTGTGTTAAAGCATTAGAATTGGGATTTAATGAAACCCAGAGCCCAGCGCCTAACGCCCAGCGCCTGGTTCACTAATCACGCATCACGCGTCACGCATTACGATTATAGATCCCGGATAAATAAACGATGAACAAAGACAATATAAAAGACATTCTGGAAAAAATTGCAGCCGGGGAACTCTCCATTGAAGAGGCTCTGGAAAAGCTTGAAGACTTTCCGTCGGCTCTCATGGATTTTGCGCATATCGATACCCACCGGTTCCTGCGGCGCGGGATACCTGAAACCGTTTTCGGAGAGGGCAAGACACCTGAACAGATAGAACAGATAGTGGAAAGGATGCTCTCGACCGAATCCCCGGTGTTGATCACGAGGATTTCTCCGGTAGCGGCTGAAGGTCTGGCAGGGCGCTTCCCCGATGCTGATTACGATCCGGTATCTTCAACTGTTTTAGTGGGCAGGTTGCCCTCTGCGGGAGGCAGGTCCATACTTGTGATGGCGGCGGGCACATCAGATCTTCCAGTTGCTGAGGAAGCTTGCCGAACGGCTGCCTTTCTCGGGCGGGATGTGGTCAGGGCGTACGATGTTGGAGTCGCGGGTATTCACAGGCTCGCATCATATCGTAATGAAATGGCGAGTTCAGGTGTGATAATCGCTGTGGCCGGCATGGAGGGGGCTCTTCCCGGTGTTATAGCCGGTCTCGTTTCAAAACCGGTTATTGGAGTTCCAACAAGCATAGGTTATGGCGCTTCCTTTTCGGGGATCACACCTCTTTTAACTATGCTCTCTTCCTGCGCGGGCGGCCTCACGGTGGTAAATATAGACAATGGTTATGGCGCTGCTGTAGCGGCTCATTTGATGTTGGGCGGGAGTGAGGGTAAAAGCTCTGGAGAGTAATTATGGAGCTTTTACCGTCCAAGGTCCAAGGTCCAACGTCCAAGGTCAATATAAAAAGTGATTTTGGATTAGGGACCTTGGATTTTGAACCTGGGATCTTGGATCACTACACATGGAACTTGGAACCTGGAACCTGGAACTCCGGCCGGAAGCCGGCGCCCAGAGCCCAAAGCCCAGAGCCTTGGTCCAAATACCTATTGATGCTCAGGATGAAGAAAGATTCTCCAGGAAGAGATAAACAACCAATGAAAAAAACACTCCACATAGACCCCTTCAGCGGTGCTTCCGGAGATATGTTTCTGGGAGCCTTGCTCTCTCTTGGAGTGCCACTGGACCTTATTTCGGAAACAGTTGAGAAAGTGGTACCGGGAGAGGTCACTCTGAAGGCGGAGGAGGTAAAGAGAGGGGGGCTTGCCTGTACCCGGTGTAAAGTCAGTGTGTCCGATCAGTCAGCCAGAAGATCAATGCCCCAGATGCTCGAGGTCCTGGAAAAATCAGGTCTCCCGGGAGAATTTGTCGACAGCTGTGTCGGGGTCCTGAAAATCCTGGGGGTTGCCGAGGGCAGAGCTCACGGGGAAAAGCAGGCCGTACATCTTCACGAACTGGGCGGTCAGGACACTATTGCCGATATAGTGGGAACCCTGGTGGCTGTTGAGCATCTGGAAGTGGGAAGAATCGTTTGTGGTCCAGTAAATCTTGGACGGGGATTTGTGGAGACTGAACACGGTACTCTGCCGATACCTGCGCCAGCCACAGCATATATCCTTGAAGGCGTACCGGTATTCTCGGAGGGACCGGAAGCTGAACTGACGACCCCGACAGGCGCAGCTTTGATCAAACATCTTGTATCGGATTTCAGACCATTTTCATCGATGAATATAGAATCGGTGGGGATGGGAGCCGGAGGACGGGAAAACCCGGATTTTCCCAACATTCTGCGGGTGTTTCTTGGAAGTGAAGGTGAGACAGGTCAGCGGAAGAGCGTGATGATCGAATGCGGTATTGATGATATAAGCCCGGAGTATATGGCGCCACTTTACAGCTCTCTGCATGAAAAGGGTGCTCAGGAGGTGCATATGATACCGGCCCATACAAAGAAGGGAAGAGTAGGCGTTCTGCTCAGGGTCCTTGTTCCCGCTGATCTGGAAGATACCCTGATAGACGCGATCCTGGAAGAGTCAGGCAGCGCAGGGCTCAGATTCTGGAAGGTTGACAGAACAGTTCTTCCCAGGGAAGTTGTTAAGGTCGAAACAAGCTGCGGTCTGATAAGCGTAAAAAGGTGGCGTATGCCGTCAGGGAACTGGCGGATAAAAGTGGAGTTCGATGAGGTTATGAAGTTATCGAAGCGCGCGGGCATCCGGGCGGAACGACTCAGGGATGAAGCCGTGGCTGCTTATTACTCGGAGTATGGAGATGGACCGAAAAAAGATTGAAAAAGGGATGAAGTTGATCCTCGAGGGAATTGGAGAGACTCCGGACAGGCCGGGGCTTGTGGAAACTCCCCGCAGGGTAGCGGATCTGTACGAGGAGATCTTTTCAGGTATTGGCGATGATCCCATGAAATACCTGGTTCCTGTGAAGGGTGAAGCACACGATGAAATGGTGCTGGTCAGGGATCTGCCACTTTACTCCATGTGTGAACATCACCTTTTGCCCTTCGTTGGGGTTTCCCATATAGCCTATATTCCGGAAGGTGGGAATATAACCGGTCTGTCCAAGATCGCCAGGGTTCTTGACAGCTTTGCCCGCCGGCCGCAGGTTCAGGAGCGGCTGACGACCCAGGTGGCTGAAGCGATCATGGAGGGTCTTTCCCCAAAAGGTGTAATGGTAGTTATTGAAGCAGAACACCTGTGCATGTCCATGCGTGGTGTGAAAAAACCGAATGCCATGACAGTGACTTCGGCGGTCAGAGGTTCCTTCAGAAGGGACGAGAGAACCAGGAGCGAAACCCTGGCGCTGATATATGGTTCTAAAAGATAGTTCCAAGTTCCATGTGTAATAATCCAAGATCCAATGTCCAAGATCCAAGATCGTGATGCGTAACGCGTAATGCGTGATTAGTGAATCCAGGCGCTGGGCCTACAAAAAGTACCACAACCTTACTCTTCCTCTCCCCTGGTGGGAGAGGAAGAGTAAGGTTGTTGAAAAACCTTGAACGGCAGGCGAGGAGAGGGGGGTATATTAACACCCTCCCCTTTGTCCCCCCACGCCTCAGCGTGGTCAAGGGAGGGGTGAATATAGATAATCCAATCTCCAATTTCCATTCTCCAATGTTCTACTCCCACACCCCCATACCCCGTTAACTGTAAAAGCGCCTGGGGAGGGGATTAAACACTTATAGCCTATGGTTCACAGCCCAGAGCTCACAGCCCATGGCCCAAAGCCCTAAATGCCCATAGCCCACAGCTCACAGCTCACTGCCCGAAAACGTTGGACCTTGGACACAGTCATATTATCCTTTCCTCCAAACCCCCTTTTTTGATACCGTAGCAGCAGTATATAACGAGCTGCTTTTTCACTGCCGACTTTATAGATGATGACTTCGCAAGAAGTCATCAACGCGCCCATTGAGGGGCGCCCGAATCCATAACCTTAATATATAGTTATGGATTCGTGAGGGAAGGGAAAACGACGCTTTTACCTTCCCGAGAAGCAAAAAGCCACGGATGGACTTTTTGCGACCCTATCAAAGACGGCCCCTGCGGACTCTGTGTGGGCGGCGATAATCTTGATACCAGGTGGCTGATCACTGTGCGAGCTATTTTACTGCTGATTTTTTTCTCTGCCCTGTGGTGGGCATTAAAGGGTCTGTTCTCATCAGGAAAGGCCAGGAAATTCGCCAGGGGCGCGTCGTCTGCAGGAGAGGAGATGGTGAAAGATCCGGTGTGCGGTGTATATGTGCCGCTGAGCTCCTCGGTCAGGAAGATCGCGGGAGGCAGAACTGTCTACTTCTGTTCGGAGAAGTGTAAGGATTCCTTTAAGTAGAAATTAGAAATTAGAATTTTTAACGTTGAACGCCTGCCACGCCAGAGGCGTGGTTGAACGTTGAACGTTGAACATCTAAATTACAGGAGGCTAGAGTGAAAAAGGAAATAGTACTGATCATAGTTGCTGCTCTGCTGCTGATCACCCCCATGTCGGCCAGTGCCTTGAATGTAGGGGCTCCGAGTAAACCTGTGGATGATGGTGGATCGGCGCTTTCGGGTTCTATTGGTTTCTTTTCGGTAGATGTGGAAAATGTGAATGTTGACAGCAAATCCTTTATCGTCAAGGGTATTTTCGGGATCTCAGACTCCGCATCACCCTATCTTAAACTTGGGTTTGCCGATATTTCAGTAGATACGGACAGTTTCGAGGGTAACCTGGGGTTTGCTTACGGTGGCGGTATTCTCCTGGAATTAATAAGCCCTGGTGAGGAGGAGGAGGGACTCACCGTGAGCGTGGACACCCAGGTACTCTGGATCGGAAGCGGTGGAGCCGGAAATGATTACAAACTCTTCGAGGGCCAGCTTGCTGTTCTAGGGTCACTAAAATCCGGCGGCACTACAGGATATGGAGGGTTCGCTACCTCTTTTCTGACTCTTGATGGAGGGGGCATGAGCAGGGATGAGAGTGCTCAGGGTCACCTGTTCTTCGGATTCGACTACTTCATGGATTACAATTATTACTTCAATGTCGAAGCCCACCTTTTCGGTGAGAATGCGTTATCCGCGGGTGTGGGGTACGTGTTTTAGTAAGGGTCGCAAAAAGTCCGTGAGCGGCTTTTTGCTCCATGGAGAGTGAAAAGCATAGTTTTCCCTTTCCTCACGAATCGATGTCTTGCTTTGCCAGCCATCGATTCGGGCACCCACGCTCGGGTGCGATGGTAATATGCGAGTTATGGATTCGGGCGCCCATGCTCGGGCGCGATAGTAAAATGCAAGTCATTGATCTGGGCGCCACTCAATGAGTGGGTTATTCAGCATCATTCAGCGAGCCGGGAGTTTTGTAAATGAAATTTTTTCTCGATACAGCAAACCTTGAGGACATCAGAAGCGCTACCGAAATGGGCCTTATCGACGGGGTCACAACAAATCCTACTCTGGTGGCAAAAGAAGGTAAAGAGTTCCTGCCTCTTGTCACTGAGATCTGCGGGATGGTAGAAGGCCCCGTTTCTCTGGAGACGGTGAGCCCCGAAGCCGATGGGATGCTGAAGGAGGCCAGGGATCTGGCTGAAATTTCTGAAAACGTTGTCGTAAAGATCCCCATGACACCGGAGGGGCTAAAAGCCGTGAGGTTATGCGGCTCGGAGGGTATAAAAACCAACGTCACACTTGTTTTTTCTCCTGTCCAGGCACTGCTTGCCTCCAAGGCCGGGGCGACCTACATAAGTCCCTTCGTGGGGCGCGTTGACGACATGGGCAGGTCGGGGATGGACCTTGTTGCCGAGATAATCCAGATAAAAGAGAATTACGGTTTTACCAGCGAGATAATCGTTGCCAGCGTGCGCCACACAAGCCACGTTCTGGAGTCAGCCCTCATGGGAGCTGATATCGCCACGGTTCCCTACAGCGTGATCATGCAGCTGTTTTCCCATCCACTTACCGAAGCGGGGATCGAGAAGTTCCTCGCCGATTGGGAGAAGGTACCCAAGTAGACAGGTATTAAGAATGAGCACTATCCTTGTAATAGATGATTCAGAAACTGCCCGCCGGCAGATCATAAAGATCCTGGAGGAGACGGATATCTTCGACCTGCACCTGGAGGCGGAAGATGGAGCCCAGGGGCTCAAAACCCTGAAGGAGATCGGCAGCGGGATAGATGTTGTTGCCTGTGATGTGAGTATGCCCGTCATGGACGGCTACAATTTTCTGAAGATGGTGAAAGCCAGGGAGGAACTCAAACACATACCCGTTATAATGGTCACCGCAGAGACCGACGTTGAAGAGATCGTCAGGGCCTTTGATCTTGGAGCCAGTGACTACATTACCAAGCCGATAACCCCCTCGATTCTCAAAGTCCGCCTCCAGAATATGCTTCGCATCAAACAGCTCCAGGACCAGCTGATGATGCAGAAGGACCTCATGGAGATTATGGCGACGACGGATCCTCTCACGCAGATCCCCAACATAAGGTATTTTCGACAGTGGCTGGACAATGAATTTGCGAGATCAACAAGATACGGTAACGATCTTACTTTGGTAATGATCGATATAGATCACTTCAAGAATATCAACGATACGTACGGTCATCCACAGGGCGACAGGGTGCTCAAGGAGATGGCAGAGCTCTTCAAAGAGGACATGAGAAAGATCGATATCGTAGCGAGGTACGGCGGCGAAGAGTTCGTTATCGCACTTCCACAGACCGGCTGTGATGGGGGTGTGATCGCCGCAATGCGTGTAAAGGAGAGAGTTGAAAACCACCGATTTGCTGGTTTCCAGGACCCGGTTACAATTACAATAAGCCTGGGTGTATGCTGCCTGTTGGACAACGCCGAAGCTGACCCACAGAAACTGATCGATGAGGCCGACCAGGCACTTTATCGGGCAAAACGGTCCGGCAGGAACCGTGTGGAAGCGGCAAGCAACTGCAAAAGGGCCGCAAAAACAGGCTAGCCGGCCTGTTTAAACTGGCCATTCGGCTGTGATCACTGAGAGGGATCGAGTATGGACATTCCAAAAAATTGCCTCTATTCCCGGGATCATTTCTGGACCAGGCCTGAAGGCAATGAAGCTGTGATAGGAGTCACGGACTGGGCTCAGCGGGAGCTTGGGGAGATCGAATTTGTGGATCTTCCTGATCTGGAAGAAGAGGTGGATGCTTTTGTATCCTGTGGAATTCTCGAGTCGGATAAGGCTGTTTCCGATCTCACCGTGCCTCTGTCTGGAGACGTGATTGAAGTGAATTTCGACGTGGAGAGCAGCCCTGAACTGGTAAACGAAGATCCCTATGGTGAGGGATGGTTATTCCGTATTGTGATCGCTGATTCCGGGCAGTTGTCCGCCCTGATGACACCGGAGGAATACGAAGACTATGTAATTGACCTGGAAGTGGAGGAGGAATGAAGTTATGGGGTCGTTATTACCGGAAAATAATAAAGCACAGGAAAATTCGCATTTGGATACTCTGACTAAAATGGTGGATGACCGTGCCGCCCGTTACGGTGACAAGGCTGTGCTGGAGCGAAAAAGGGACGGTGGATGGGAATCCATGTCATGGAATGACCTCTCAAGCCTGTACAAAGAGGTAGCCAGGGGACTAATGAAGTTTGGTATTGGCAAGGGAGATCGGGTTGCCATACTTTCGGAGAATCGGCCGGAATGGGTATCCGTTGATCTCGGGACTCTCGCCGTACATGGTGCGACAGTTCCCCTTTACTGGACTCTGACGCCGGTCCAGCTGGAGTACATCCTGAAGGACGCCAATGCAAGAATTATCTTCGTCTCCAATACTGAATATCTGGACAAGATACTCAAGATAAGGTCTTCATTACCGGAACTGCAGACAATAGTGTGTTTCGATACCTATCCCCGGGACAGGGATGCGGAAGGGATCATTGCCTTTGACGAGCTGCTTGAAATGGGCAGAGAAGCTGATCCCGAGATATGGGAAGACCTGGGAAGAAGTATAGCTTCTGGAAAAGGCAGCGATCTTGCGACAATAATCTATACATCAGGAACAACCGGAGAGCCGAAGGGAGTGATGCTGACCCACAATAACTTCCTGTCCAACGTCAAGGCGGTACTGGAAGCTATAGGTGTGTATAATACAGATACATGCCTTTCCTTCCTGCCTCTTTCCCACGTTTTTGAAAGAGTGGCTTACTATCTTTTCCTCTACGTGGGGGGGAAGATAATCTACGCCGAGAGCATCGAAAAACTCGTGGATAACATGCAGGAGGTCAGTCCCACGATACTCATCAGTGTCCCGCGGATCTACGAAAAAGCTTACGCAAAAATTCTCGACCGGGTCCATGAGGCATCCGCCCTCAGGAAGATGATCTTCGGATTCTGTCTGAGGATAGGTCAGGAGGCGAGTCAGAAGCTGCAGCGGGGTCAGGAGCTGGGTTTTGCCCTTTCCCTGAAAATGAAGATAGCCGACAAGCTTGTTTTCGGAAAGATACGGGAGACCTTCGGTGGGGAAATAAGGCTGATGATATCCGGCGGGGCTGCCCTTTCAAAGGATATCGCCGAGTTCTTCCATGCAGCGGGACTTCTTATACTGGAAGGATATGGACTGTCAGAAACGTCGCCGGTTATATCGGCAAACGACCCTGCTAATATACGCTTTGGTTCAGTTGGCAAGGTTATGCAGGGCGTAGAAGTCCGCATTGAGGACGATGGCGAAATATCCACCAGAGGCCCCAATGTTATGCTGGGCTATTACAATCGCCCTGAAGAAACAGCCGAAGTGCTGGACCAGGACGGATGGTTCTATACTGGAGATATAGGGCATTTTGATCCGGATGGGTTCTTATGGATCACCGACAGGAAAAAGGCCATCATCGTCACATCGGGCGGGAAAAATGTGGCCCCTATGGCTCTTGAGAACGCGCTTTCCACGGACCAGTTCATCGCCCAGGCCTTCGTTTACGGCGACGGCAGAAAATTCATTTCGGCGCTGATCGTACCCGACTGGGAGAGGATGGAAAATTACGCCAGGGAAAAAAATATAGACTACTCATCCATAAGGGACCTGATCGATGAACCGGTTATCCTCGATTTTCTGCAAAAGAGGGTCGACGGGGCTATGAAGGATTTTTCCAGTGCCGAACAGGTGAAGAAATTCAAGGTTATGGAGCGTGAATTCAGCCAGGATGACGGGGAGGTTACACCCACGCTCAAACTGATAAGAAAGGAGATAACCAGGCGGTACTGGGATGACCTGGAATCGCTTTATAAATAATCTAATCCCCTCCCCCTTGGGACGACGTAGCTTTACGCGAAGGCGCCTGGCGGGAGGGGAACTTAAGGGGAGGGGTACACCCTTCGGGTGAGTGCGAAGTGCGTAGGGCGAAGTGCCAGTCGAAGTACTAAATCGAAGTCGAGTATAGAGGGGCAGTCATTGCGAGGAATGCCGCAAGTAGCGGAATGACGAAGCAATCCTTTGGTTAAATGTCTTGGGGTCAGGTCCTGCCCCCATAATTTGTTATTGAAGGTTGAATAAAACAGCATTTTAGTATATAAACAGCTTTTCGAGGGCTTGGGGTGCTATAAGCTTGACCCAGGTCCTTTTTGTTATAGAGCGCTTGGAAATTGCAATTTAACGGGTGCGTAACAGATGATATTGGGGGGTAGAGGAGGATACTTGAGATGAAAAGATGTTTTATTATTATGACAGTATTTACATTGGCTCTCGTTCTGGCCGCGGGAACGGCTTTCGCCGGCTCCTTCCGCATACCCGAGGCGGGGTCGGCAGCCATGGCCCAGGGAAACGCCTTCGTGGGCCAGGCCGATGATCCATCGGCCGTTCACCACAACGTTGGCGCCATAACCGGCCTCGAGGGAAATCAGCTCATGTCCGGTTTAACGGCGATAACACCGGATAGCGAGTTTGATGGAGTGAGCGCGAAGAAGACAACTTTTGCCGTACCATATATGTTCTACACGAACCACCTGGGCGAGGGCGACTGGTGGCTTGGCTTCGGGGTCAACGCTCCCTTCGGTCTTGGTACGGAGTGGGGTAATACAGTTGCTTTTAACGCAGCCTTCATTGGATCCTACGGGATTCCAATTACCACAAAGACCGTACTGGAGATCGTCAAGATAGAGCCGGCACTTGCCTATCAGGTAAACGACAAGCTCTCAGTGGGATTCGGCCCGGAGTATTATTATGTCAAAGATGTGCAGTACAACGGTGGCGGGGTTAGCACCTCAACTGGAGTGAATGCCTTTACAATGGTGGGAGATGGTAGCGGCCTCGGTTTTACCCTGGGCAGTCTCTACCAGGCAACTGACGACCTCAGGATCGGCCTTGCCTACCACAGCGGCGTTACGGCGGAACTGGAGGGCGATGCGGTCAACCTGCCTGGCAATTTAATTTCGGACCCTGCTTATACTGGGAAAGCCACACTCGACCTGAGTATTCCCGATACCTTTGCCGTCGGTATCAACTACCGCGCCAGCGAGAAATTCTCCTTCAATGTTGACCTTGATTTCACCCAGTGGTCCGATTACTCCAAACTGGTTTTCAAAGAGTCCGATGGGACTGAAATAATAACGATTAACAAGAACTACGAGAACGTTATGGCTACAAGGCTGGGTGGAAGCTACTATGTCGACGATAACTGGACGATCAGGTTCGGTTATCTGACGGAGCCTTCACCTGTAATTGAGAGTACCTATGATCCCAGGCTCCCCGATGCTGACGCGACTGCCATATCGGTTGGAGGGGGCTATGACGCCGGAAAGTGGGCGACTAACTTTGCCTATATGGCTGTTTCCAAGGAAGATCGCACTGTGGATAGCGATGTTCCTGCAAGTGCGCCTACCCTGTATGACGGTACTTACAAAACCACAATAAGCCTTATCAGCGCTGACTTTACTTACCGGTTCTAGTCTTTAAGACCTGACAGTAATAGGAAAAGAGGGCAGGAGAGATCCTGCCCTCTTTAAATATGCACATTGTCCAAAGTCCAACGTCCAATGTCCAACCACGCCTCTGGCGTGGCAGGCATGACTCGCAATGGCTTCTTTTTAGGCCACGCCCTTCGCCCTTCGCCCTACGCACTCACCCGAAGGGTGCCTCCGTGGTGAACCCACGCCCTTCGCCCTTCGCCCTACGCACTCACCCGAAGGGTGACCTCTGTGGTTCAAACCCTTTATCTCTTTAGATAAAATCCAATCCCAAGGCCTTTCCCTGCGGCCCTCTGCGATCCGCCCGGAGGGGCGGCCCGCGGCCCTCTGCGTTAAAGCTTTTCTCTGGTTCCTCTAATTTCCAATCTTCAATTTCTAATGCTCTACCTCGACACCTCGACACTTCGTTACCTCGATACCTATAAACCCCCATACTCCCTTACCCCAATACCCCAATACCCAGGAACTCCACCACCTCATCATAAAGCGCCCCCTGCCTCAAGATCCTTGGCGGGTCAACAGTCAGATCCAGAAGAGTGGATGGTTCCCCACCCGGTGCGGGACCTCCGTCAACTACCAGGTCAACTTCCCTGACGAGTTCCGGGTTTAACTGTTCGACAGATATGGGTGGGGGATCGCCGGTCCTGTTGGCGGAAGTGGCAGTCAGGAGTCCCTTATGGGCCCTGGCAAGTTCCAGGGCAAACGACGGTCCCGGTATCCTGATACCAACTGTTCCAGTGACCGCTGTAACGGCTTCTGGAATTTCGGGTTTTGCTTCCAGTATAAGTGTAAGGGCCCCCGGCCAGAATTTCCCGGCGATACTATGGAATTGGGGGTGAACTGTCCGGCAGGCAGACAGCACTGTTTCAGGAGTGTCGGCAATGAGAGGAACCGGTTTTCCTGGCTCCCTGCCCTTTACCCTGAGCAGCTTGTCAATGGTACATGGGGTATCGGGGGTATCAGTATTAAATGGGTCGGCAGCAATGCCGTAAAAGGTCTCTGTGGGGACTATAACCAGCCCCCCCGATTGGATTACAGTTAAAGCATCCCTGAGCGCTTGCTCATCAGATGAAAGGATTATGCTCATGGCGCAGGGTCAAAAGGTGTTATTGGCCATCTTTTCCCTGAATTTATTGAGCTTTCCGACAAGATCATCGTTGGCAAGGGCAAGAATGGAAACGGCAAGCAGGGCCGCATTTTTCGCGCCTCCCTCGCCAATGGCCACGGTGGCTACCGGTATACCCGCCGGCATCTGCGCCGTGGAAAGGAGTGAATCAAGACCACCGAGTGGGGAAGAGGGTATGGGAACACCTATAACCGGTTTCACAGTCAGGGATGCCACAACACCTGCAAGGTGAGCCGCCCACCCGGCCCCCGCAATGAAAACCTTGCAGCCGGAATCATCGGCTTCCTTTACCAGCTCCCTGACCCTGTCAGGTGATCTATGGGCAGAGGCTACCTCGATGCGATGAGAAACTCCGAATTCTGAAAGTAGCGAGGATGTTTCATCCATAACCTCTTTATCAGATACGCTACCCACCAGGACAAGAACATCTATAGAATCCATATCTCTCCTTTGTCAGTTGTCAGAAGTCAGAAGTCAGGAGTTAGAATCCAGTTGTCAGAATTCTGAGTGTTAACCACTGACTACTGACCACTGACTACCGTAGTTAATACACCTGAATACGGCGGCAGACCGATACTACTTCAGGAACTTCATAGCCTTCGCCCCGATATCGCGGCGGTAGTAGGCTCCGTCCCATTTAATAACATCGCAGGCCCTGTACGCCCTCTCGATGGCATCGGGTATGTCGTCACCAAGGGCGGTCACTCCAAGGACTCTGCCCCCCGCAGTGACTATCTTTCCGTCCTTGAGAGCTGTTCCCGCATGAAAGACCTTCACTCCATCCATGGCGTCAGCTTCATCGATACCTGTAATTACCTTGCCGGTTTCATAAGAGCCCGGATAGCCTTCCGAGGCCATAACCACACATATGGATGGGCTGTCGTGCCAGTTAAGTGTGATCTCATCCAGCCTCTCATCCACGACCGCTTCCATGACCTCAACAATATCTCCATCAACTCTGACCAGGAGGGGTTGTGCCTCAGGATCGCCGTACCGGGCGTTGAATTCCAGTACACGAGCCTTGCCGTCTTCGATCATCAGTCCCGCGTACAGAACCCCTTTGTACGGCCTGCCCTCTGATGCCATAGCGTTAACAGTCCTGATCATCACCTCTTCCATTACCTGATCGAATATCTCCTTCGTTACAACCGGAGCGGGGCTGTAGGCGCCCATCCCCCCTGTATTGGGCCCCTTGTCATCGTCGAAGATCGGCTTGTGGTCCTGTGACGTAGCCAGGGGAAGCACGTTCTTGCCATCCGAGAAGGCAAGGAATGATGCCTCCTCACCGGTAAGAAATTCCTCAATAACCACAATGTCACCGGCATCGCCAAATCTTTTTTCCTCCATGATAATGTGGACAGCATCGTCCGCTTCTTCCACCGTCTGACAGACGATAACGCCCTTTCCCGCGGCAAGGCCATCTGCCTTGACTACAATGGGGGCACCTACCTCTTTAATATAGGCTCTTGCATCGTCGGGGCTGTTGAATACTTCGAAAAAGCCTGTGGGCACATTGTATTTTGCCATGAGACGTTTGGTAAAGACCTTGCTGCCCTCTATTTCAGCAGCCTTCTTGCTGGCGCCGAAGATCCTCAGGCCCGCCGCCTCGAAGGCATCTACGATACCCATGGTCAGGGGAACCTCAGGACCTACTACTGTCAGGCCGATCCCTTCCTTCTTCCCGAATTCGACCAGACCGTCGATGTCCTCAACGTCGATATCAACATTCTCTCCCTCGATGGCTGTTCCGGCGTTTCCCGGGGCACAGAATACCTTTTCCACCTTCGGTGCCTGATTCATCATCCATGCCAGACTGTGCTCTCTCCCCCCGCCTCCAACGATCAGAACTTTCATTTTTACCTCCTGTGTATAAAACGTCCAACGACCAACGTCCAACGACCAACGTGTGGATGGTGATCGTGTTCTATAGTCAATGTTCAGTGTTTATCCAATATCTAATGTTCTAATATCTAATGTTCTATTGTCTAATGCTCTAATTTCGGTTCATCTCCCAATTAGTTGGTGAATTATGCGGCTAGATAGTAATGGACATCGTCGGCATACTTCTTTAACCATTTGTTTTGGCAAACGATTTGGTTT
>SDBU01001264.1_pt1 | contig 36741 bp, 36 predicted proteins | sample 2277071 | NCBI WGS metagenome assembly SDBU01 (sample SAMN10397929, study PRJNA504765) | marine sediment metagenome | isolation source: marine sediment core GS08_GC12, 126 cmbsf | place: Arctic Ocean: Gakkel Ridge, Loki's castle | collected 2008 | reverse complement strand
GATTCTTGGGTGGTTTTGCTTAGCTACGGATTAGCTATAAATTATCTTTTCTTGGTAGGCCGTACAGGTCTCGAACCTGTGACACCCTGATTAAAAGTCAGGTGCTCTACCAACTGAGCTAACGGCCCGTGCACCAAGTTTAGCAAATATCACAATCCCGCGCAATGCATGGAGGGGTATGAGGTCTGGTAGTTTTCATTGGTCACGGCAGCTGGCAGACTGCTTTTGTTAAAGACCGGTAAGTTTCGAGGATAACCTGACTGGATACCCCCATAGCAACGAAATTGGAGAAAAGACATCTGAGGCAAGGAGAGGCTATGCTTCGAGTTGCCAGGGAGCAGGCTCATGCCCTGCAAGGCGTCCGCCAATTCTCAAAACAAAATATACTGTTCCTGCTGGCTAAATACAAACTACCAATCCTGGGCTAGCCGGCCCTGTCAAATGCAGAGCACGGCATCTAGCCCAGGACTGGTATGGCGTCCTTGTGCGAGTGCCAGACCTCTGAATGCTTGAGTGCGCGGGATGTGTACGATTATTTGAAATCAGTTGATGTTATCTATTCAGGATTGGCAAGCCTTACCTTAACCGCTTGCGGACGACCGTCACGTCCCTGCCCCTGCTCAAATTCCACTTCTTGCCCTTCGCTAAGGCTATTAAACTCTACTCCTTCAACGTCATTGCGATGGAAGAAGAGGTCTTCTTCCTCGCCCGCCTTGATAAACCCATAACCACGGTCCATGAGCTTTTTGATTGTGCCCTTTGGCATAGGATACCTCCCTGCAATAAATTTGGTTACACTTAATAGTTATTATACTACGTGGAACCCAAAAGAGATAGGCGGTAGAGGATTTCGGAGCCGCGCCCCCCTTTTCATTTGATAGTATACCCTGATATTGACTTGCTGTGGAAGGCATCTTGACGTAGAATAGTCAGGGTATGAGGGGGTTTAGCCCCTTCATATTACCAGAGCTCATGTTTTACAGGCGGCCCTTCGAAGAGAAAAAGGGAAGGTTACTTCCCTCCGCACGGTGATAACAAATGCGTGTAGAAAGTACCAGGTCAGCTGAACATCTAGGTTCCGTGAAAATTCACGGAGTACGACGGTTCTTAGAGTTGGATTCGGGGACAAGCGCAACTACCAAACTGGGGAAAGGGTTGGAAGCACAGACAATAGGAGTGGATGCCATTGAGGATATTGAATTACGACTGGCCATTGTCCTGCCGATTAAGAACGAGGACCTTAAAGTCTTCTCCGGTGTGCTTACAGGTATACCCCATAACTGTTTGATAATAGTCGTCTCTAACAGCCAGAGGGGGGAGACGGACGCCTTTCGAAGTGAACAGGATATACTGACCCAGTTCTGTCATGCCACAGAACGCCAAGCTTTGATAGTTCATCAAAAGGACCCCCTTATTGCTCAGGCCCTGAAACAAGCAGATTACGGTGAGCTATTAGGTGATGATGGCCTCATACGGAGTGGCAAAAGCGAGGGTATGGTACTTGGCATATTTCTGGCGATGTTATCCGAAAAGGATTACGTAGGTTTCATTGACACGGATAATTATATACCTGGTGCGGTGTGGGAGTATGTAAAACATTACGCTGTTGGTTTCAATCTGGCCAAGTCTCCGTATGCTATGGTCAGAATTCTATGGCGATATAAACCCAAGATGTTGGGAGAGCTATATTTCAAGAAGTGGGGTAGAGTCTCAGAGATAACCAATAAACACATAAACCACTTCATTTCGACAAAGGGAAAGTTCGAATCTGAGGTCATTAAAACAGCAAATGCCGGGGAGCATGCCATGAGTCTGGAGTTAGCCAAGAGACTGACTTATGCTACTGGTTATGGCGTGGAGACCCATGAACTCGTTTCCATTATTGAACAGTTTGGCGGCATATTGCCAACCAGCGATAAGGCGGTATCTGAAAAAGGCGTAGAAATAGTCCAAACTGAGACAATAAACCCGCACCTCCATGAGGAGAGAGGCGGGGAACACCTGCTACAGGAGATGCTGCTGCCCAGTCTTTCTGTAATTTACCACAGCCCGCTGTGTGAAGCGTCTACCAAGCAAATGATTATCAACCAGCTGGTCGAGCTTGATTGTCTGAAACCCGATGAAGAGGTTCCACAAATAAGGCTTATACAGCCCCCCCAGAAGGCGAATGCTCAGAGTCTGGCGGAATCCTTAGGAACACAGCTACCCATTTACTCTGTTCCTAAAGGAGAGATATTACTGGGGAAAGTCACCATCGCTGATCAAAAAAAGGTGAGCGATAAATTAACAAGGGTGGTGTTTACCGGGCTGGATGGCGTTTTGCTTCATCCTCTGACTGATTCCTATTCCCAGGCACTGGATTCCATAAGGCAACTTCAAGAAAAGGGTATCCCGATAGTCTTCTGCTCTTTAAAGACAAGAACTGAGCAGCAGTCATATAGAGATGAGCTAGATATTAAAAGCCCGTTCATAGTTGAAAGCGGGGGAGCCATATTCATTCCCAGGGATTATTTCCGCCTCCCCTTCACGTATGACAGAGCGACTCAGGACTGCCTGGTGATTGAACTTGGTATCCCGCTGCAGGAAATACTAAAGAGACTGAGGAAACTGGAGCAGGGGCCTAACATTCAGGTCACCGGATTTAGTGATATGACTGTTGAGGAGATAGCTCGTGATACCGCTCTTACCCTGAGGCTTGCGGAGTATGCCAAGCAGAGAGAGTACAGTGAGATACTGTCCATCAAAGGCAAAAGGAAGGATATCGAGCTCACCATAAACAGTATTAAAAAGCTCGGGTTTAGCTGTGTTTCAAGTGGCAAATTCTATGAAGTCACCGCTGGCAACGACATTGGTAAAGCAATCCAGATTCTAACCGCGCTCTACAAGCTTAACTTTGGCAATACCCTAACGACAGGTATAGGTGTTGACGAAAACGATACCGCTATGCTGGCAGCAGTTGACCGGCCAATCCTGGTTCAGGGACAGACTGGCAGGTGGAGAAAGGTAAAGGTTAAAGATATCTGGCGAGTCAGAGGAGTGGGGCCGGAGGGTTGGAACAGGGCCATAACAGAACTGGTAACCAAGCAAACAAAACCGACATAGTCGCTAAGTGGTGGTTCTTCCCTGTTAAGAACTCGTTGCACAATAATCATCGCAGGTCTGCTAAGTACGAATTATAGGAAATGTTGGCTATTTTTCTTTTTTACTCTATAAATGCAATTTCTTCACGTTTCCTACTCGTTTGTACTTGATGGCCTCTTTGAAGGTTGTTAGCGATACCTGCTCGGCCATCTTGGCTAATCTGACAACATCGACCAGGTATTCCTGCCTGGAAGTATGCACTTTCGTCCCCAGGTATATTTCGGTTATCTGGTAGTCTTTCATAGAAGTCTCTATGAGCAGCCATATGTCAACGCCCCAACCGTCGGGCCAGTCACGGCCCTTAAGCAGGTCTGTAAAGAGTTCGGTCGTGCCACATATTTCGCCACTGAGGGGTTGATTAAAATGGGCGACCTCGGGGAAGAAGACCCAACAAAGTGGCTTAGCTACCAGCTTCGTTACGGCCCCATCATACTCAGCTCTTCTATAATAGCCCCGGGACATATCGCACGCCCTTTCAATTACTGGGTCAGCCAGCAGGTCCACCCACTCCGGCGTAAGATTGACGATGTCGGCGTCTAAAAACAGGATGGAATCTGCGCCTCTCTTTATTGCCTCCTTGACGCCGTCTTTCATAGCCGTGCCCTTTGCCGGGAAGATGCCTTTGCTCTGCTTGATGACTATTGCACCAGCCTGTTTTGCCTCTACAGTCGTTTTATCTGAGGAGTTGCCGTCCACCACCAGTATCTCCGGTTTATATTTACTCCCCTTGGCAACCTCAATACATTGAGCTATAGTCTTGACTTCATTCCTGGCCGGGAATATGACAAATAGCTTCATTCGAATATCACATCTTGGGCTACAGTCAATTATTTTATGCGTACAAAGTATGTCATGGCATCAATCATCTTTTGCGTAGAGTGATCAATATCTCTACGAGCTTGATTTATTAAGCTTATCAGGTCTTGATTGATCTTTATATCTCCAATAAGATTCTTACTCGTAGTTTTGGGCACCAGACTGTTCATGTGCCTAACTGCCCGGTGAAATTCATTTATAGCATCAATTATTTGTTCCGTGATGATTTCCTTGAATTCCATTCTGCTTAACCCCCCGAGAGCGATGTGGCCAGTTTTGATTATATTCCTTTTACCACTCTTCAATCAAATCTTTGCCCGGTTAACGTCGTAAATATCTGAATGCTTTCAGGTTATTTTAATGCCGTAGTCTTTTCTGCCATTACGCCCCGCCGGTATCTATTGTGTTGCCCTGTAGAACCTCAAGCTTTTTTAGAAAGTAACCGATACTTTGCATACTTTAATATGTTTTAGGGCTGCTTCAAAACTCTATTTACTCTATAATGATTACGATGCGATAGCTAACTATTTATGGAGGGAATTATGGAGTTTTTAGAGCTTGCCAGGCAGCGATACAGCGTCAGGTCTTATAAATCCGTACCTGTCGAAAATGAAAAGCTGCAGGCTGTATTAGAGGCAGCCCGTGTGGCGCCCACTGCATGCAACTTGCAGCCCTTCCGCTTCATTGTGATTCATACTAAGGGCAAGGAAGAGGAATTAAGGCGTATCTACGGTGAACCGTGGTTTACGCAGGCACCTATAGTAATATGCGCCTGTGCCGTTCCCTCTCAGGGTTGGGCTCGCCAAGACGGTAAGAACTACTGCCATGTAGATGTAACCATTGCGATGGACCACTTGATTCTGGCTGCCACCGAACTGGGCCTCGGTACTTGCTGGATTGGGGCATTTAACCCGGAGGAAGCACAAAAAATACTGGGACTGCCCAACGACGTAGAGCCGATTGCCTTTACACCACTCGGCTATCCCGATGACCAGCCTGGCCACAGGCATAAAAGCCGCAAGTCCATAGATGAGCTGGTACGTTATGAGCACTGGTAGAGCGGGGGTATTTAATCCCATTGCGTAGTCTGCAAAGGCGAACCAGGTGCTTCCCAGGCAAGACGTCGAGGGTTCGGATCCAGCATCTTTTAGATCAACCGAGAGTAGGACAGGCAGGAGAATGAATTAAGGCTGCTCTATCGCAACTGAGACCGGGTTACGGTTGGCAAGCTGATGATGAACCTGGTGCCCATACCCACGGTGCTTACAACGCTGACATCACCACCATGAGCCCGCACGATCTCACGGGTGATAGCCAAGCCAAGCCCACTGCCAGTTTTTTCATCGGCTCCCTGGTAGAATCGTTCAAAGACATGAGGCAGTTGTTCCCGGGGGATGCCCTGCCCCCATAAGTAGTACCGCACCAGCCCGGATTCTGCTCATTACGCCTGCGCAAAACTATAGCAAAATCCACAGAGAGTCTTGGTGCGAATACCGGTAAAACTCTGGATATATACCAGCGAGTATTACTTGGCTTACAGGATGAGGCGGCTGAACATTTTGACGGGCTGCTGGGCGTTAGTTGTGAAAGTGAAAAAGGAATAGATAATGTTAGCAAATGGATGAATAGATGAAAGGACAGAGATAACTGGTTACACCTTGTCGATTATAGTGTAACCACCTTTTCTGCCCTGAAGATGATATTGGCCATGGTGTGCATATCAGATTTCTGGCCCACCCTGACCTTATCCATCAGTTGAAAACGCTGAAGACATGTGCCGCAGGACACAATTTCAATCCCCTGACTTTCTAGAGTCTGTAGCTCGCCGAGAACCGCCGACCCCTCGGTTGCCAGCTTCACTCCGTCATTCATCAATATGATGGTTTCTGGCTTGGCAATCAGGCTGGCAGTGACATGAAGGAATTTCTGCAGAAGAAGGACACCTAGTGAACTGTCGTCACCACGACCCAGGATGTCGGAGGCGATAAACAGCACTATCCCCCTGGTCGGTTCTGTCTTGCCCGTGGTTGATGAGGATGCCGGATCATTTGTCGTCTCTGCCATTATATTTTACCTCTCGTAGGTACTACCCTAGCATCACCTCTCAGTATTATCAACTGAAATAAGGTAATGCTAACTTGTGTCAGTGGGTTTGTAAGATACTATACCTGGGGTGCCCTCGTTTTGGTGCCACCTGGAATGAGAGATTGGTATAACTAATGCAAAACCTCGATAGAAAACCGATAAATGCCGTTATCTATAGCTTCAATATCGAGTAGCTTGTGGCCTGCTTGCGCAATGGCATCCGGGAGCCCCTCAATTGTACACATCCCGTCTGCCACAACTTCAAGGATTTCTCCTTTGGCCATACGCTTCAGCCGTGCTTTGGCGTAGAGTGCCGGGTATGGGCAAGCCTCGCCTCTCAAATCTAATACTGCTGTTGCTTTAGTAGTCATCTTACTTGCTCCTCATACGCATTTCATTCCACTGAACTATAAGAAACCAAATTCCGAGGAAGGCAAAGCCCAACAGAAGGGCACCTTGCCATCCCACGTAATCTACCAGCCAAATAGGTTTACCCATTGCAAGCTCTACTTTATTTAAGAGGATCAGGAAAAGTGGAGCACTCAGTACCGCACCCAACAGGGCAAACATAAACTGGATGTTACCTTCTCCCACTCTAAAGAGAGTACCCGTGGCACATCCGCCAGCTAATACCATTCCCAAGCCAAAGAGGAAACCTCCAACCAAGGTATGCCAGCCAACAGGGAGCACAAATGGTTCCCGGGCACCTGTGGCTACCAGAATAGAAAATCCTAGCATGGCAACGGCAATGGCGACAATCGAACCACGAGCCAGCCGACCACCGCCGGTTGTGAACAAGTCACGGAAGGAGGCCGTCATGCAGAATCCGGACTTTTGAAGTACGAAACCAAAGGCAAGCCCAAACAGTCCATAGATGCCTATGTTCGTGTGGCCCTGAGTTACAAAGAGTTCTACGGCGACCAGAGCAATTAGTATTGCTACTAATGCGATGATGGGTTGGCGCCAGCGAGAGCGTGGTTTGACCGCAATAATGATGTCACCGGGCTTACGCTCATACATATCAGCAAGACCAGATTTAACTTCACGCTTGAGCCGCCATTTGGCAAAAAGTACTCCTGTAAAGGCTCCTCCTGCCAATCCAAAGAAGATAACAAATCCACTTAGCGATAATCCGCTCACGGCGGAGAAAAATCCACCGATATTTCAGCCGGGAGCCAGCATTGCCCCAGTCCCCATTAGCACACCGCCGGCAAACCCCTCCAATAGCCGAATCTTGCGCTGGGGCATTCGGAAACGGAAGTTGCTGGCCATTAGAATGGCAATAAAGGCGCCGAAGAAAATAGCAAAGTCTTGAACCGATCCTGAATTCAGCCATGGAGCTACGGGGTCTGATACAGGCGTAATACCCACTGATTTGATAATCCACGAACCCCAGTTAAGAAATCCTCCATAGATAAACCAGGGAGCGGCAAAAGCGAATAAGCCGAAGTTCAAAAGACCAAGGAGCAGGCCGCCAAGCCAGGGGGGCCATTCACGCCCAAGGACGCCCCAATAACCAGTGGCTAAGTATGGACCAAAACCAGTTTTTGGGGATACCGGCAACGCCGATGAGAACTTAGTACCCATCACAATGCTTAAAATAGCAGCAAGAACATCAGATGTCAAGTATTTTTATAGATATTATATAATAATTTTATAGGTATCACCTGTAGTCACCGGCCGATATATCCCTTCTGATAGAAGATGCTGGAAGAATCGGCCGAAAAGCACTGTGTCTACCTTCAATACTGATTCGTAATCAAATGGCGGATTATCAGAAAAGAAGATGGTAAACAGTTAGGCAAAACTAGAGAATAAAAAGAGGCACGTTAAGAACCGGGCGAAATCTTGCCTATTCTGGAGCGGGAGACGGGGATCGAACCCGCGACCCTCTGCTTGGGAAGCAGATGCTCTACCACTGAGCTACTCCCGCTTGTGGCTAAACCATTCTAGGCCAAAAACGGGTGGCTGTAAAGCGGATATTATGGGGGGCGGCCTAGGCCGCCCCCCATATGGTTATCTTGCCTGAACCTAGCTCACGGTGATTTCCTGGCCCAGGGTTTCGCCCTTTAACTCCGGCTTGTAGTAGGAGTAGGCCTGGGAGCTTACTGCCTTGGCCTTAACCGGATGCAGGGCGACAACCTGGAAGCCGAAGGATATTTTATCTCCGGCGAGCATATTCTCGATGTAGAAGATGACCTTACGGCCGGCGATTTCATAGCGCTTGATTCTGGTTTCCTGCTCCAGCAGCCGCTCAAGTGTTTCGGTGACCGGTGCAAATCCGGTGGGGACCGAGATATCAAGAACGACCATGCCGGCTTCCATCGGTTCCGGCGGATTGAACTCGACAGATACAGAGACGTTGACCAGGTCGTTTACCTCGACCTGCGTGGTGTCGTAGTCAACGGTTATGTTCATGATCTGCTGCTCGGTCTCTGCCCGGGGCAGGTTGAAGCGCCTGACCACCTGGCCGATAGCCTCGCCCTGGCCGGTGGCTGTTATCTCAACCTGCTGGTTAATCGGCACCGCTACTATCTGAAGGACATCAAAGTTCTCCTGTGTTACCCTTAGCTCTTTTTCAAACCCCGGTGCGGTGATTTTAACCGTCAGGTCGACATCGGCGCGGGCGTCTGTTGAATACTCGGTGAGTGCCTGAAGAGCAACCACCGTATCCTGGGTGGAGCCGTAGCCGCCGTAGGCATTTCGCTGTGAAACCAGCCACTTGGCCGCCCTTGAGGCGTTAAAGGCATCGCCGTGCTTTATCAGCGCCAGGGTAGCGTAGGCGGTGGCCTCGATGCTGGCGCTCTGGATGTGCTGTTCCGGGTATGTCGGCAGGATAATCTCACCGCCACCCCAGTGCAGGCCGTTTTCATCCTCCTGTGCCAGTGCCATCAGTTTCTGGTAGGCGTCGTCGGCCTTATCGCTGCCGGCCAGTTCCAGGGCATAGGCGGTGATGGCAACGGTGTACGGGTCTTCCATGTCGCCCAGCTCTTTCTCAAGATAGCTGGTCGCTTTGGCTGCGCCGGAATTCTCTCCGGCCTCTAAAAGGGCGGTGGCGACATAGGCGGTCAGGGCGTTTTTACCGCTGATGCCGCCCATCATCTCCTGATGATGGACAAAACCGATGGCCTCAAAGGAGCCGTCTGTGTTCTGGTGGGAGGTTATCCAGGCGGCTGCCCCGGATAGGACGGACTGGTCAATATAGATGATGTCCTCGGCCTGGGCGAAGGACTTGAGGACAAAGGCGGTCAGCCACAGGCTGCCGATGTCATCGCTCTCACCGAAGGCGGAGAAGCTGCCGTCGCTGCGGCGGTAGGTCAGTTCCCGCTGGTAGCCGGTGATTATCAATTTCTCCGCTTTGGCCATTATCTCCGGCTTTAGCTGGCCGCTCTCTTCGAGGTACCTGGTGATAAAGACATCGGGGGCGAAGAGGAGCATGTTCTGCTCGCCGCAGCCAAAGGGCATCTTGATTAGCTCTTCCAGGCCGTCGATAGTCTGCGTCAGGTAGCTGGAAGTAACGGCGATGTAAACCCGGCCGGAATCGGGGACGGCTATGTCCGGTATGCTAGTGTCCACCGTCTTGGTGCTGCCCGCAGAGAGAATCAGGTTATCAACGAACTCCCTGGGGACGCCTTCCGGCTGGACAAGCAAAGTCTTTATAACTGCGTCGGCCGCCTCTGTGCTCTGGGCGGTCAGTTTTATCTCATTAAAGCCCAGCCCCTTGAGACTGATATTGAACTGGACGCTGCCGACATCGCCGGCGGCTATCTCCACCGTCTTTTGCGCCTCGTCTAGAAGCTCAAACCAGCCGGCTTCCTCTATCTTGACCAGCACGCTCTGAGGCTGGTCGAGATAGTTATAGACGGCTATCTTAACCGGGAACTCCTCACCCCTTATCGCCGAGTAGGGCAGGTCAACCTTGAGGAAGAAGGGCTGGAAGGCGCGGAGTTCGTCTTCGGCGATGCCCAGGCCCTTCTCCCTGGAGATGGCCACGGCGCGCAGCATCCAGGTGGTTATGGTATCGGGGACCTGTACCGGTATTGTTATCTGGCCGCTGGGGCCAACGGTTACCTCTTCCCACAGCCATGTCTCCGGGAAGAACTGCCTTATCCGCTCCACCTCGGCCAGGCCGGAGCTATCGGCTGTCTGGCTGGCTTGAGTTACCGTTATCGTCGGCACCGGCATAGGCTCTACTAGCCCGTCCCTTTCCATTACTGCTTTGCCGCCGTTAAGGAACTGCCAGACTCCCTCCCAGAAGCCTTTCTGCCCCTGCCACTGGTAATCCTTGCCTTCCGGGACCTTGTTGTTGCTCAGGACAACCACGCCGGCATCGGTGAAGACATCCTGTGCCCCCCTGGTGGTTATCGCCGGGTAGATGGAGACCTCGTGTATCTCCACCTGGGGCTGCATGTAGAGCCTCTCCAGCTCGTCGAAGACCTGCTGCAGGTTGAGCCGGTTTTCTGCCAGAATAAAGACCGACTTGTCCACGGCGACGATGCCGACCCTGGCCTCGCCCTCGGTTTCGATGTTGATATTTATGTCATCGCCCGGCCTGGCTTCGTCCTGGGTAAACTCCACCTTGATGCTGTGCGGGTATTCAGCCTCGACCTTGAATGGTATATAGTCGGCGGCTACCTCGCTGTTGGGCAGGATCTGGTATACCAGCAGTCTGGAAGTGGGCGCCATCTGTGGCGTTACCGGGAAGGAGATTCGGCTGCTTCTGGTGAAGTCGCTGAAGACAACCCTGCCTCCGGAGATAACCTCGTAGTAGAAGTTTCTTCCACTGGTGGAATAGACGTTGAAGATAACATCCTCCCCTGTCCGGGGGATGCCGTCGCTTATCTGCTCGACGTGGATAAAGCTGCCCGATGGCGAATAGGAGGCCTGCAATACCTTGGAAGCCCGGGCGGGTTCCGCCGAGGATTCCGGTGTCAGCTCAAAGGCTTCGATAATCAGGGCGACGCTATCCCGGGGCGGGGTTAATTCAACGATGGCCTTGCCCCTGGTGGTGTCAATCTCTTTCTCTTCGCTGTTTATCTCCCGGTATTCGTTATCGAGGTAGGTCACTGTCACCGCTACCGTGGTATCCACCGGCTGGTTATCCGGCGTTTCACTGATAATCAGAAAGCTGAAGGGCAGGCCGGGCTTGAAGGCCAGGCCCTCGGCGATTATCTGGAGGTTGTGCGGTGTTTCGGCGATGGTGAGCAGCTTGTTTATCTTTTCCTCATAGCCGGTAGCCATCTCCCTGACGGTGATGTCCAGCATGACATTGCCCTGACCGCCGGCGCCGGGCACTCCGGCGACATAGCCTGCCGCCGGCAGTTCAAATTCGGCCTGGCCGTCAATATCGGTGGTGAAGGTGGCATACTCTTCCCAATCACCGACATACTTTGAAGCGATTATCTCCAGCTCACCCTTGACCGCTTTGCCGAAGCTGTACTCCGCCGAGACGGTGCCCGTTATGGCTTCGCCTACCAGGAACCATTCGCGGGGCAGCTCCGCCTTGACCTCGTATTTGGGCAGTACATATTCCTCCACCCTGACATCCAGCTGGCTCTCGGCCTTACCGGTGGCGGCGTTTATCTTCCACACTCCCAGATTGGGCTCCTGGGAGAGGGGTAAATCCAGGCTGGCCATGCCGTATTCGTTGCTGGATAGCTCGCTGCGGAATATCTTGATGCCCTTGGCATCCAGCACTTCCACGGTTACCGGTTCGCTTTCCGGTCTGAGCTCCGGGTTAAGGGTGAATACCCTCATGTGTATCGTCTGCCCCGGCTTGTAGATGGGCTTGTCCGTCTCCAGAAAAATCAGAAAGCTCCGCTCAACCTTCACCGATGCTACGTCCTCAAAGCCGTTGCCCTTGACCCTGATTTCATAATCGCCCTCTTCTATATCCGGGATGTCGAGTTCTATTGTTCCTTTGCCGTCTATATATTCTTTGACTTTAATGATTTCCTGTCCTTCTTTCAGCAGGGTCACCTCAACCTCGCCCGGAACCAGATTATCTCCCTTGAACAGGGCAAGAGAGATGGATTCCGAGCCGCCGCTGTGCAGCACCCTGGGAATTATCGCCAGGTAGCTTTCGGCGGCGAAAACCGGCTGGCAAGCGGGTATTATTGAGACCAGCAGGGCAAAAACGAGGATAATTACCAGTGTTCTAAAGCCTTTGGTTGTCATGGATTACCTCCCATGCCTGGGGCAGTTTGTCTGTAATGAATATAACGACAGGACGGGAAGAAAGTTAGTCTGATGATTTTAGGCTGCGGCAGTAACGCCGTTCTGCTGTACCACTCTGTTGCCCGAATGGCTGGTGGAGGGTATAATAAAGGAGTCATTCTACCCCGGCAGAGATTGTGAGGCAACCAGGATGGGACACGTGGAGCATAAGAAACTGGCGCCCAGGATAGTAAACTGCGCCGTGGTCGTCATCTCCGACACCAGAACTGAGAAGACCGATGAGTCTGGCAGGCTGATTATGCAGGCCCTCAGGGAGAATGGCCATCAGGTGGTGGCATATGATGTCCTTAAAAACGATGCCGGCTTAATCGGCGGCAAGCTGGATGCCCTCCTCAATGAGGAAGGTCTTCAGGTAATCATTACCAGCGGTGGCACCGGAGCAAGCCGAATGGACATTACCATAGAGTCGGTGTTACCGGTTCTGGAGAAAAGGCTGGACGGCTTTGGCGAGCTGTTTCGCTATCTGACCTATCAGGAAATCGGCACTGCCAGTATCATGAGCCGGGCGCTGGCTGGCGTGGCCCGGGGGAAGGTTATCATCTGTCTTCCCGGTTCATTGGCTGCTGTCAGACTGGCCATGGACAAGATTATCCTGCCCGAAGTCGGGCACATGGTGAGGGAAGCTGCCAGATGAAGCCCTTTGGCACCCTGCTCCCCTTTGATGAAGCACTTAGAATAATAAATGACCACATCACTCCCATCGGGCGTATAGAGAAGCTTGGCCTTGATGCCTGTCTCGGCAGGGTCCTGGCTGAGGATATAGTCGCTGTACGGAGTAATCCCCCCTTTGACCGGGCGGCGATGGACGGTTATGCCGTTAAGGCCAGGGATACCTTCGGCACTTCAAGGCAGACCCCCAGGATACTTGGCGTGGTTGATGTTATCTACGCCGGGGAAAAACCGCAGCGCCGGGTGGCCCACGGGGAATGCATCCAGATTGCCACCGGCGCTGTAATGCCAGCCGGTGCCGATGCCGTGGTCATGATTGAGGACGTCAGCCGCGAGGCTGACCACATAAAAGTGTTAAAACCAGTCTATCCCGGAGCCAACCTGGCCAGAGCTGCTGAGGACATCAAAAAAGGGGAGACGGTGCTTAGCGAGGGGCAGGTACTGGACCCGGGCAAGGTGGGAGTGCTGGCCTCGCAGGGAATGAGGCGTGTCCCGGTGTACCAGAGGCCCGGGGTGGCTGTTATCCCCACCGGTGAAGAGATAGCCGAGAACAGCAAGAAGCTGAAACCGGGGCAGGTATATGACATCAACACCTATACAATCAGCGCTGTGGTCAGTGAAAATGGCGGCGTTGCGCTACGGTTTGGCATAGTTGGCGATACCCAAAAGGAATTGAGAGATGCCGTGGCTGCCGCCTCAGCCGCCGATCTGGTAGTCTTTACCGGTGGCTCATCGGTAGGTGAGAAGGACCTGCTGTTCGGCATTCTTAAGGAGGAGGGGGAGGTTCTTTTCCACGGCATTCAGGTAAAGCCGGGCAAGCCGACCATGTTCGCCCTGGTGCGGGGCAAGCCGTTTCTGGGTATGCCTGGCTACCCTACCTCCTGCCTGATTAATGCCTACCTGCTGTTATTGCCGGCGCTGAGGAAGATGGCCCACCTGCCATCGAAGAGAGGTGTTGTTATTTCCGCCAGTCTTGGAGAGAGGGTTCCGGGGAGTGTTGGCCGCAGGCAGTTCCTGCCGGTGCAGGTGGAAGGTGATAAGGCAATGCCTTTGTTCAAAGAGTCCGGGGCTATAACCGGCATTGCCAGGGCAGATGGCTATATTATAATACCGGAAAATATTGATATACTGGAGAAGGGTGAGCCGGTTACGGTTATTCTTTTCTAGATACCCTCAGTTTGTCACCGGCCCTGACCCGACCACCCTTTATCACCCTGGTGAATATCCCCTCAAGCGGCATGACACAGGTACCCAGCTGTTTGAAGATGGCACAGCGGTCGTGGCATTCCTTGCCGATCTGGGTTACCTCCAGGGTAACGTCAGGCCCCACGCTGAGCAGCGTACCTATGGGCAGGGTGAAAAGCTCGATGCCTTCCACGGTCAGGTTTTCGGCAAAGTCACCGGGCCCGACATCGGCGCCCATCTGGCGCATCTTGTCGATGCTGGTCATAGCCAGCAGGCTCACCTGGCGGTGGCCATTGGCCCCGGCGTGGGCATCATTGATAATGCCGTAATCCTCTTTGAGAGTGGCTTCGGTGACGTCCTGCTTTTTTATTCCCTTTTTCTGGCTGGTACAGACGGCGATGATGCTGGCCATGTTGTTACTCATCCTCTCCTCTTTTATAGCTGCCGCTCTTGCCACCCTGCTTGCTTTCCAGGCAGGTGTTTTCGATGGTCATGCCACGGTCAACGGCCTTGCACATATCGTAGATGGTCAGGGCGCTGGCCGAGGCGGCGACCAGGGCCTCCATCTCGACGCCCGTCTTGCCGCTGCTGGTGGCTGAAGCCGTTATCCTGATAAAGTCAGGTTCAATCAGCTCAAAGTCAACGGCGACGTTGTCCAGCAGTATCGGGTGACACAGGGGGATTAGCTCTGGCGTCTTCTTGGCGGCCATAATGCCGGCCACCCGTGCCGTTGCCAGGACATCACCCTTTTTCAGGCTCTGCTTTTTGATTTTCTCCAGGGTGGCTGGTTTCATACGGATGCCAGAGGTGGCGGTCGCCCGGCGTACGGTATCACCTTTCTGGCTGACATCTACCATCCGGGCCTCGCCGCGGGCATTGAGGTGGGTCAGTTCTTCCATATCTGTCTTTAGCCCCCTATCTGCCACATCTGCCGCTTGCCCAGGGAAAAATCCTCGTTTAACCGGTGTCTTTCCTGCTTGAGGGCGGCGGCCTGTTGCATCAGCTTCTCAATATCTGCTGTCGTGGCGCCGTTACGCAGCGGACTCTTCAGGTCTATCTCAACATCCTCCAGCAGGCAGGGCCGCAGTCTGCCGTCGGCGGTGAGGCGGAAGCGGTTGCACCCGGAGCAGAAGCAATCGGTTAGCGGCCCGATGAAGCCGATAGTGCCTTCAGCACCCGGCAGGCGGTAGTACTTGGCCGGCCCATTGCCGGAAGCTGTTCGGCATGGCTCAAGTATGCCCAGCGAGTTGTTGATGCTGGCTATGATATCCTTAACCGGTACCAATCCATTATCTTTAAGGCCCGTCGTCAGGGGCATTTGCTCGATAAAACGAACGTGCCAGCCGTCACTCATGCTGGCCCGGGCAAAGTCCAGAAGTTCATCGTCGTTTAAGCCCTTGATGACCACCGTGTTTATCTTTACCGGATCTAGCCCCACTTTGCGGGCGGCGGTAATTCCCTCCAGGACATCACCGAGCTTATCGTGGCCGGTAATGCGCTGGAACCTGGCTGCCTTGAAGGTATCCAGGCTGATGTTGACCCGTTTCAGGCCGGCTGCTTTGAGCTCGGTGGTGTATTTGCTGAGGAGGATAGCGTTGGTGGTCAGCGAGATTTCATCGATACCCTCAACCTGGGAAAGCAGCTCGACCAGCTTGCTCAGCTCCGGGCGGACCAGGGGCTCACCACCGGTGAGGCGGATTCGCTTAACGCCCAGCCCGGCGGCTGCCTGGACGACCTGGCGGATCTCTTCATAGCGGAGGACATCATCATGGGACAGCCGGGGCATCGAGCTGGCTGCACAATAGATGCAGCTTAGATTACAGCGGTCGGTGACCGAGATGCGCATGTAGTCGATTTGACGGTGAAAAGAATCAATAAGGCTGGTCATACATTTACCCTGAGTTTAAATCGGCCGGTGGCCAAAAACAAAAAGCCTCTTCGAGGAGGCATTAAATAAGGGACAACAAAAACCGCTGAGGCCTCCTTTCCAAACACGGGCGGCACAAGGGTTTCCCCTGGCACCTTAAACGGTTGACGTCCCTAGGCAAGAGCCCGTAGGCGTGGCCAACTCGGAGGGCTATATAACTTTAGTTAAGGTGCTATGTTTGGTCTATCCCGGGTAATATACCACGTGGCGGCGGCTGTGTCAACGAATCTGGCCCGGGTATGGGCGGCGCCGTTTCCCCAACCGGTAGCTCCAGTATTTGCATCATGCCGGTGGCATTGCGGGGGGCATAACCCTGCCAGTGGTTGTTGAAGAAGGCAAAGGTAAGGCGGGCCTGCTGGCCGGCCATGGCTACCCTTTTTGCCAGCTCCTGTATCTCCTCCGGGGGGTAGAAATAGCGATAGCGGCTTTCACTGTCCCCGCTCCACCAGTCGGCGGCATTGCGGCCGTGGAAGCGGAAGTAGGCCATATCCGAGGTCAGCGGCAGCTCACTGGCTATCGAGGATTTAAATCTGGGCTCATCAATCTGCACCCAGGCGGCGTTGCCTTCTGAGAGTAGTCCAGCCGTGCCCGGGTCATCGCTCCAGCTTTTATGTCTCAGTTCAACGGCCAGCCTGTAGGCGGCGAAAGTATTGATAACTGCCCTGAGGATTTGCCGCCCGTAGCTATTATTCGTAAATCCGGGTGGGAACTGGGCCAGCAGTGCTCCCAGTTTGCCGCTTTGTACCAAGGGCTCAAGGCTGCCCTTGAACAGATCAACGTCGCTTTGCGAGATGACGGCCTCGGTGCCGGTGGCCCGCTGGAACATTCCGGGATGGGTGAACTTCTGCCACAGCTTGGCGGTAAAGAGGAAACCATCGGGGACCTTGCGGCACCAGCGATGGACATATTCCGGGTTCGGAGGGCGGTAGAAGGAGCTGTTTATCTCAACTGAATTGAAGAACTGGCTGTAGTAGCCAAGCTCGTCGGTGTTACCGCGGGGATAGAAATAGCCGTTCCAGGTACCCCGGCCTTTGGGATATGACCAGCCCGAGGTGCCGATATATAATCCAGCCATAGTCAACTTGCTCTGTCTGGTATGCCAGCCAAGCAGGCCCGTCGCCTAGAGCAGAGATGGCACGTCCTTGCCGGCCTCTCTGGTCAGCTCGCCCTTGCTGGTTTTGGTTTTCTGTCTCTCAGCGTATTGTTTGGTCAGGCTGGCTGATTTACTGTAGAAATCCTTGACCTTCTCCATGTCGCAGAACTCCGACAGGATAATGGTTATGTCCATTGCCCCTTTCTCCCGCGGGTAATCGCCGCCCCTGAGCACTGCCTGAGGGGCCACCCCCTTGAGGTGGTCGCCCAGTTCTTTGACCAGGTCCATGTTCATTTCCCTTGCCGGCGCTGATAGCAGGTAGAGGGCGCGGTATGCCTCGCTGGTATTGCAGCTGACGGACAGCTCGCTTAAGGCTTCATCCATAGCCTCGATACCCTTGTTGGTCCTGGTGCTCCTCTTGCGGTAGTTGCGGGAAAAGTCTACCGGCAGGGTTATCAATGGTAGCAAAGATTTCCCGTAGCCGATTACTGTCCAGCCGTACAGGGTCTGCATTATATCGCCGGCGTCGAGCATTCTGGCGCCGATGTGCTTTGGCTTCTTCTCCTCACCGGCGCAGAGCAGGTTAAAGAAGGGTTCGACTATCGACCGGTTAATTTCGGCGATGTTGTTTTGCAGCGAGAAGTCCTTTCTGACATACCGCTGGTTGTCAATCAGGATAACCGCATCAGCTATTGAGTAGATGGATTTGAGGCATACGGCAGTATTAAAGACGGCTCTTTCTTCGTTCATCTCCTCGTGTTCAAAGGGAAGCACGATGACGGCGTAAACCGGTTTATCGAAACGCTCCTTGAGCATTTTGGCCATCACCGGGGTGGCTCCGGAACCGGTGCCACCGGCAGCACCGGCCACCAGCAGAAAGGCATCGGCCTCGAAAAGCTGTTTTGGCACCCTTACGGCGTCCAGGATTTTATCTCCGTCTTCTTTAGCCAGCTGAGCGCCGACTTCGCTCATCTTGGCAACACCGTGACCATGGGTCGCACCGGCTCCGATGAGTATCCGGTGCTGGTAGTCAGGATGGATAGTAAGCAAGCCAGACAGGTCGGCGGAGTCTGTGTTTACGGCAAAAGTGTCGACGATTATTTCGATGCCCCGGCGGCTGTGCGATCTTTTATTGAGCCGGGCAAACTCATCGGCGATACGACCGCCGCACTGACCGATTCCAATCACCACTAGCTTCATTACTCACCTCCTGTATCTATGGATTGAAGTCTAGTCAAAAAATGCCTCCTTGTCAATACAGCCGGTTGTCGACGAAAAGCAAAAATGATATACTACTTCATTCTTTCGTTCTAACCATCTGACCCAAAGGAGCCGATAGTTGCTGGAAAATTATGGCTATGTCGCTCTCTTCCTGCTGGTAGCAATTTTCTTTGCCGCTTTTTTGCTGCTGCTGCCCGTGGTTCTCCGCCTGTTCAAGATTGTTCCCCGAAAACCCAATCCAGTTAAGGACACCCCCTTTGAGTGCGGTATGGAGACCATCGGTCGGTCCTGGGTGCAGTTTAATTTCCGCTACTACTCCTACGCCCTATTATTCATCGCCCTTGATGTTATGGCCGTTTTTCTCTTTCCCTGGGCGGTTGGCCTGAGGCAGCTTGGCACCTTTGGTTTTGTGGCGGCGCTTATCTTTATTGTCATTATCTCTATCGGCTATGTCTATGCCTGGCGAAAGAGGGCCCTGGAATGGAAGTAGGCAGGGAGCGCATTTACTCTGCTGCCGAACTCGACGCCCACGAGGGTGCGTTGATTGAAGCACTCAGGGCAAGTAGCCAGCAGCCAGTTATCGACCCGGATGAGTGGCTGCTAAGAGAGCTGCAGCGCAATGTGCTGGTTACCAGCGTGGATGCTGTCCTCAACTGGTCGCGGCGTTCCTCGCTGTGGCCGGTTATCTGTTTTCCTGCCTGCTGTGCTTTTGAGTTCATCGGGGCCTCTGCCTCTCGTTTCGATATCTCCCGCTTCGGCATGGAGGTCCTGCGCGGCTCGCCGCGGCAGGCCGATTTACTGATTACCGCCGGCACCCTGACCTGGAAGATGGCGCCCCAGGTGCGCCGCCTCTATGACCAGATGGCCGAGCCGAAGTGGGTTATCGCCATGGGGGCCTGCGGCATAACCGGTGGTATCTTTAGAGATTCCTATTCTGTTGTCCCCGGTTATAATCGCATTGTTCCGGTTGATGTCTATGTACCCGGCTGCCCGCCCAGGCCTGAGACCCTGCTCAATGGCATCGAGATGCTGCGCCAGAAGATAAACACGAGGAGCATATCTACCGAGGGCGAGTGATTATGCAGACCCTTTCCTTTGGTGAAATAGCCGGCCTGATAGAGGTGAAATTTGCCCCAGAAGCTGTGGCGCCCTCCCGGGGCAGCCTGGTTGTCGGTGGGGAACACCTGCTGGAAGTCGCCTCATATCTAAGGGGCACTCCCCAGCTGGACTTTGATTATCTTATCAGTGTGACCGCCGTTGATTACCGGAGTCATTTTGAGGTTGTCTATCATCTGACTTCGCTGCAGCATAGCCACAGCCTGGTGCTGAGGGTGCGCTGCCCGCAGGATAAACCCCTGGTGCCGTCGCTGGTTAGCCTGTGGCGGGGCGCCGAGTTACAGGAGAGGGAAGTCTTTGACCTGATGGGCATCGGCTTTGCCGGACACCCCAACCTGAAGCGCATCTTTCTGTGGGATGGCTTTAAGGGGCATCCGCTGCGAAAGGATTACTCTATTGGCACTTAAGACCGAGCCTTTTGTTCTCAATATCGGTCCCCTGCACCCCAGTACCCACGGGGTCTTTCGCCTGCTGGCGACTCTTGACGGTGAGGTCGTAGTAGATATTGAGCCGATTATTGGCTATCTGCATCGCGGTATAGAAAAACTGGCCGAGGGGCGGGAATACCAGAAGGATATCCCTCTCTGCGACCGGCTGGACTATGTGGCGGCAATGTGTCATAGCATGGCCTATGCTATGGCGGTGGAGAAGCTTTTAGGGATTTCGGTGCCGGAGCGGGCGGAGTATATCCGGGTTATCATGGTTGAGCTTCAGCGTATCGCCAGCCACCTGCTGGCGGTCGGTTCCATAGCCAATGAGATAGGCACTTTTTTTACCCCTTTTATGTACATGTTCCGGGAAAGGGAAAAGATTTTAGACCTTTTTGATATGGTGTGCGGCCAGCGGCTGCTCTACAACTACATGCGTTTCGGTGGTGTCAGCCACGACCTGCCCGAAGAGTTTCTGCCGGCGCTTACCAAGTTTATCGACCAGATGCCCGGTTATATTGATGAGTACGACCAGCTTCTGGCTGAAAACGAGATTCTGCTGGTGCGAACCAAGGGCATTGGCGTTTTGCCCCCGGAACTGGCCGTAAACTGCTCGGTGAGCGGCCCCACGCTCCGGGCCAGCGGCGTTGCCCGTGATATTCGCCGCTGTGACCCCTATTCTATATATGACCGCTTTGAGTTTGATATTCCTACATTTACCGCCGGCGATTGCTATGACCGCTACCGGCAGAGAATCGAGGAGATGCGTCAGAGCCTGCGCATTATCAGGCAGGCCGTGGAACAGCTGCCTCAGGGCAAGGTGAACAGCCGGGTGCCGATTCGGGTGCGGCCGCCCCAGGGCGACGTCTTTGTCCACGTTGAAGCCCCCAGGGGGGAACTGGGCTTTTATCTGGTCTCGGATGGTTCGGAAAAGCCCTACCGGTTCCATGTACGGGCGCCTTCCCTGATAAATCTGACACCGCTCCGGGAGATGATCGTCGGCTGGAAGCTGGCTGATGCCATAGTTATTTTTGGCAGCATTGATATCATCATGGGTGAGATAGACAGGTGACGGCGGCAGGTACTATCAGTCAGGCCTCGGCACTGGCTTCCGACTGGCCGGGCAATTTCTGGCTTCATCTGCTGGTCTTTGCCCTGATAATACTTGCCTTTGTTTTACTCACGGTTATCATTGTCATCTGGCTTGAACGAAGGCTTATCGGCCGTATTCAGGTACGTCCCGGGCCCAACCGCGCCGGCCCTTTCGGTCTCCTCCAGCCCATAGCGGATATGATCAAGATACTGACTAAAGAAGATATTGTTCCCGGCTGGGGAGACCGGCTGGTTTTCTGGCTGGCACCACTGGTGGCCTTTGTCCCGGTACTGCTCATATTCGCCGTCGTCCCTTTTTGGAACGGGGCGCTGCTGGCAGACCTCAATATCGGCATCCTCTATATCCTGGCCGTCAGTTCGGTGGCCTCGGTAGGCATTTTCATGGCGGGCTGGTCTTCCGGCAATAAGTATGCCCTTATCGGGGCGATGCGTAATATCGCCCAGCTAATCAGCTATGAGATTCCGATGGTGATTTCTCTGGCCGCTGTCGTCCTGGTGGCCGGTTCCCTGTCGCTCAATGAGATTGTGGCTGCCCAGGATATTCCCTATATTCTGATTCAGCCGCTGGGGTTTACTATCTTTTTCATTGCCGCTTTAGCCGAGGCCAATCGCACGCCCTTTGACCTGGTGGAGGCGGACTCCGAGATAGTTGCCGGCTTCAACATAGAATACTCAGGGATGAAGTTTGCCTCTCTGATGCTCACCGAGTATGCGGAAGTGGTGGCCATTTCGGCCATAGCCACCAGCCTCTTTCTGGGTGGCTGGAGAGGGCCGTTCCTGCCCCCCTTCCTCTGGTTTGTGATTAAGATGTTTGCCGTCTTCTTCGTCCTCATCTGGATACGGGGGACTCTGCCCCGCCTGAGGATAGACCAGGTGATGGCCTTCGCCTGGAAGTTCCTGCTGCCGCTGGCACTGATAAACCTGGTGGTTACCGGGGCGCAGGTGTTATTCTGGCCCCAGGCTCCTTACTGGTCGCTGGTGCTGATCAATGTGACCCTGTTGGTCGCATTGTTGCTCTTATGGTCACGATTCTTCCGGCTGGGAGGTAGTCGTGTTGGGGTTTGAGCGTTACGGTAACGGTATCGCCAGGGGCATGGCTGTTACGCTGAGGAACATCTTCCGCAGGACAATTACCACCCAGTATCCTGAGGAGAGGCTGGATGTTTCCCGTCGCCTAAGGGGTAATATACTGGGCTGGTCATCGGAAAAGTGTATCGGCTGCTATACCTGTGCCCGGAGCTGTCCTCATGGCTGTATCGAAATCACGACCTCAGCCCGGGGAGCCAGGGGGCCGGCGGCAGCGCCGTGCAACCAGGCCTGCCCGGCCCGGGTGAATGCTGCCCGTTATATCCGGCTAATACGTGAAGGTAAACCGGGTGAGGCCGTGGCGGTGGTCCGGGAGAAGATCCCCTTCCCTTCGGTTTGCGCTTATATCTGCGCCCACCCCTGTGAAAGCTCCTGCACCCGTGGTCAGCTGGATGAGCCCATCTCTATCCGTATGCTGAAACGGTATGCCGTTGATAACGATACCGGGTTGTGGAAGCAAAGCTCCAGGGTGGCCCCGCCCAGCGGTAAGAGAATAGCTATTGTCGGCTCGGGTCCGGCCGGGCTCAGTGCCGGCTATTACCTGTCCAAGCTCGGTGGTCATTCGGTGACCGTTTTTGAAGCCCTGCCGGAGCCAGGGGGTATGATGCTGGTGGGCATTCCGGCATACCGGCTGCCCAGGCATATCCTGGCCGCTGATATCAAGGAGATTGAAGCAGCCGGTGTCAGGATAGAGACGAATACCCGGATGGACGACCCGGAAAGCCTTCTTGGGCGGGGTTATAATGCCGTCTTGCTGGCGGTTGGTGCCCATGAAGCCATCGGCATCGGTGTCCCCGGAGACGATGAACCAGGAGTCCTCGGCGGCGTTGAATTTTTAAGACGGGTAAATCTGGGCAAGGAAGTTAAGCTGGGTAACAGAGTGGCCGTTATCGGTGGTGGTAACACCGCTATGGACTCGGCCAGAACGGCGGTTCGTCTGGGTGCCAGTGAGGTTACCATCGTCTACCGGCGGACCCGGGCAGAGATGCCAGCCAGCGCGGAGGAGATTGAGGATGCCCTGGCTGAGGGGATAAAGATTGTCTTTCTGGCGGCTCCATCCGGGGTAACCAGCAAAGAGGGGCAGCTTCTGCTTGAGTGCCTTCGTATGAAGCTGGGGCCGGAGGATTCAAGCGGCCGGCGGCGGCCGGAGCCGATAGAGGGCAGCCAGTACACCATGCCGGTGGATAATATTATCGCCGCCATAAGCCAGCGCCCGGTAGTGCCCGCTTCTTTTGCTGTGGATACTGATAAAAGCAACCGGATTCAGGTTGATAAGGAAACGCTGGCTACCAGCAGGAAGGCTATCTTCGCCGCCGGTGATGCCGTAGTTGGGCCGGCTACAGTTATTGAAGCCATTGCCAGCGGCCGGCAGGCGGCCATCTCCATAGATAAATACCTGGGTGGTGGTGGCGATATTGATGAAACACTGGCACCTGCTGAAGAGATAGCCGACCGCGCCAACGGCCCCAGTGAAGACTGGCGCCCCGGGGTGGCTGCCATTCCACTGGAAGGACGGCTTGGTAGCTTTGATGGAGTGGAGCTGGGCTGGAGCCGGGAGTCTGCAGTCCTGGAGACCGAGCGCTGCCTCAGGTGCGATATAACCTATAACGTGGAAAAGTATCGGCTGAATGGTGGCCTGTGTATCTACTGCGGCCTGTGCGTTGAGTCCTGCCCCTTTGATGCCCTGTATATGAGCTACGAGTATGAGCATGGCTGGTATAGATTTGGGGAAAGATTATTGGACAAGGAGCAGTTACTGGTGCCGGACAGGGTAAAACCCAGTGGTTACGCCCACCCCGAGATTGAGGAGACCTTGCCGCAGCAGACCCTGCTCATCGACCGAGACTGAAAGGATATGGCACTGTGGGACTGGAAATTGCCTTCTGGGTACTGACGGTAGTAGCGGTAGCGGCGGCTTTAGCCGTGGTGTCGCTGCATAATATTTTCCGGGCTGCTCTGGCTCTTATCCTGTGCTTTATGGCAGTGGCCGGCCTCTTTGTCACCTTAAGCGCTGACTTTCTGGCGGCGATACAGGTTTTGATATATGTCGGTGCTGTGGCCGTGCTCATCATTCTGGCAATCATGCTGACCCGAGAGGTGCAGCGCGGTAGCTTCAGCAACAGGCTCAATGTTCCCGTACTCTTAAGCGCCATCTTGTTTCTCGGGGTGGCTGTCTTTGCCGTGATGGCGACATCGTGGCCGGTGGTCACCCTGCCGCCCCTCGAGGCAACTACCACCGCCCTTGGCAGCGAGCTTTTCGGTGAGGGCGGCTATATCCTGCCGGTAGAGATTTCTGCCCTGTTGCTCCTGGTCGTTATTATCGGGGCGATTACTATGGTGAGAGAGAAGTAGATATGACGTTGGGATTGGAGCACTATCTGGTACTCTCGGTTGTCCTCTTCTCTATTGGCCTCTATGGGGCGCTGGCCAAGAGGAGTGCCGTAATCATCCTGATGTCTATTGAGATTATGCTCAATGCGGTCAATATCGCCCTGGTTGCCTTTTCCCGCTATGTCGTGCCCGCCCTGCTCACCGGGCAGGTTTTTACCATATTTTCTATCGTCGTCGGCGCTGCCGAGGTCACCGTTGGCCTGGCCATAGTAATAGCCATCTACCGTCGCCGTGAGACCATAGATGTTACCAGGATTAACCTGATGAAGTGGTAACTGATTATGGAAGTTTTATCGCCAAGTGGACCGGTCTGGCTTATTTTCTTGCTGCCGCTTATTGCTTTCGCGGTGATATTTCTGCTGATAAAGCCTTTGAATAAGCCCAGGCTGGCAAGCTCAATCTCTATCATTGCTGTCCTCGGTTCTCTGGCGCTGTCAACCTGGCTGCTCTTTAGCCTGCTCTCCTCTCCAGAGCATGAGCTAACGGTGCCCAGCCTGAACTGGCTTGTTGTTGGAGGCGCCATCAACATTCAGTTTGGCCTTATTTTGGATTCGCTTACGGTGGTGATGCTTATGGTCGTCACCGTGGTCAGTCTGCTGGTGCAGATTTATTCACAGGGCTACATGCGCGGTGACCCCGGCTACCACCGCTATTTTGCCCTTATGTCGCTGTTTACCGCCTCGATGCTGGGGCTGGTTATGGCCAGTGACCTGCTGGTGCTGTTCGTCTTCTGGGAGCTGGTTGGCCTCTGCTCATACCTGCTCATCGGCTTCTGGTTCCAGCGCCCGGCGGCAGCTAATGCCGCTAAAAAGGCCTTTATTGTCACTCGCTTCGGCGATTTGGGCTTTCTGGCAGCCATACTGGTCCTCTTTTCCCAGACGGGCACCCTTGATATCGCCCAGCTTCACGGTTTGGCCGCCGCTGGAGCTTTGGGCGGTGCTGTGCTTACCTGGGTCGCCATCGGCATATTCCTGGGGGCGGTGGGTAAGTCGGGCCAGTTTCCCCTCCATGTGTGGCTGCCTGATGCTATGGAGGGCCCCACTCCGGTGAGCGCCCTGATTCATGCGGCTACCATGGTGGCCGCCGGTGTCTTTCTGGTGGCCCGCATGTATCCCCTCTTCGAGCACTCGCCAACAGCCCTGCTCACCGTGGCCATCATCGGGGGTATTACCGCTATCTTTGCCGCCACTATGGCTCTGGTGATGACAGATATCAAGCGGGTGCTGGCCTATTCCACCATCAGCCAGCTGGGTTATATGATGCTCGGGCTCGGGGTTGGCGGCATCGCCATCGGCATTTTCCACCTGTTTAACCATGCCTTTTTCAAGGCGCTGCTCTTTTTAAGCGCTGGTAGCGTCAACCATGCCACCGGCACCTTTGATATGCGCCGCATGGGTGGCCTCAGACGGATAATGCCGTGGACATATGCCACCTTTCTTGCTGCCTCGCTGAGTATTGTTGGTATCTGGCCCCTGGCCGGTTTTTGGAGCAAGGAAGAGATACTGGCGACTTCTCTTGAAAGCCAGCCGCTGCTCTTCTATCTGGCTTTGATAACCGTCTTTCTGACCGCCTTTTATATGTTCCGCATTGTTTTCCTCACCTTTGGCGGCCGATACCGTGGTGATACCAAGCCCCATGAGTCGTCGCGGGTAATGGTTATCCCGATGGTGGTTCTGGCGGTTCTGGCGGTCGGCTCTGGCTGGGTAAATGTCACCGGTGGCTTTGACCAGTTCCTGGGTCATGGTGAAGGACACAGTTTTGCCCAGGGCTTTTTCGGCGCTCTGGCTCATCCGCTGGCCTGGCTATCCCAGGTCTTTGCCGCCGGCGGCATCTTTCTGGCCTATGCCATATACAGCGCCCGTTGGCTATCCGCCGAAAGAATAAGGAGGCGGTTCTTCCCGGTGTATAAACTGCTGTCAAACAAATACTGGTTTGACGAGCTTTATGAAAATATATTGGTAAGGGGGATCCTTTTGAACAGGTTCTTTGCCGGCCTGAAGTTTTTTGACAGCCGGGGCGTTGACGGAGCTGTCAACAGAATAGCTGATACCGTGGTGATTGCCGGTCAAACCTCAAGGAAAGTGCAGACCGGGCAGCTACAGCTCTACGGCATGTTTATTGTACTGGGCGTACTGGCGATAATTCTGGCCATGTACTTTACAGGTTAAACGATTTAGGAGAGGTTGCAGTTGGATTTTAGTTATCTTTCACTGATAATCTTCCTGCCACTGGGCGGGGCCCTTGTTATCGCCCTGACACCGGGTCTATCGGCCAGGTTAGTCAGGTATATCGCCGCCATTTTTACTCTAGTCCCGCTGGTGGTCTCGCTGGTGCTGTTTGCTCTCTTTGACAGGTCGTCAGACGCCGCCGGTGTAATGCAGTTTGAAGAGATAATGTCCTGGATTCCAGCAATCGGTGCCAACTACCATCTGGGCGTTGATGGCCTCAGCCTGCCCCTTGTTCTGCTGACCACCCTCATTGGTTTTCTGGTGGTGCTCATTTCCTGGAAGGTGGGACTCAGGGTGAGGCAGTATTTTGCCTGGCTCCTTATTCTGGAGACCAGTATTCTCGGCGTTTTCTGCTCTCTGGATTTACTGCTGTTTTTCTTTTTCTGGGAAGTGGAAATCATCCCCATGTATTTCCTGATTGTCATCTGGGGCAGCGGCCGCAAGGAGTATTCCGCCATAAAGTATGTGGTGTATACCCTGTTCGGCAGTGCCCTTATGCTGGCCGGTATTCTAAGCCTGTATTTTGCCACCGGCAGTTTCAATATGATAGAGCTGAGTCAGGGTGGGCTGGCTATGCTTCAGTCCATACTGCCGATTGCCCCGATATTCTTCCTGCTGCTGGCCGGATTTGCCGTCAAGTTGCCCGTCTTTCCGTTTCATACCTGGCTGCCTGACGCTCACACAGATGCCCCAACCGCTGTCAGCGTGGTACTGGCCGGAACACTTATTAAAATGGGCGGCTATGGCATGATTCGTATTTGCCTGGGTATCTTGCCGGAAGTTGCCCGGGATTTTGCCCCGTTGCTGCTTGCCCTGGCTGTGGTCAATGTCGTCTATGGCGCCGCGGTAACGCTGAAGCAGACCGATATAAAGAGGCTGATTGCCTACAGCAGTATCAGCCATATGGGCTTTGTTCTGCTGGGTATCTTTGCCCTCGGCGAGCTGAGCTTAACCGGGGCCGGTTTGCAGATGTTCAGCCACGGCATCATCACCGGGCTGCTCTTTGCCGTCGCCGGTATAGTGATGCACAATACCGGGGAGCGGACTATCGGTAAGCTGGGCGGCCTGGCAAAACAGATGCCGGTTGTGGCCACCATATTTGTTATCGCTGGCTTGGGTGCCATGGCGTTGCCATCTACCAGCGGTTTTGTTGCCGAGGTCTCCGTCTTTTTGGGCGCTTTTTCAAGCGATACCGTTTGGGGGGTTCGCATTTTTACCGCTATCTGCCTCATCGGTGTTATTCTGGCGGCAGCCTATGTCCTCTGGCTGGTGCAGCAGGTCTTCTTCGGGCCTGCGCGGGGCAAGTTTGACGGTGTTGCCGATGCCAGTAAGCTGGAGAAGGCGTACTGCGCTGTCTTTGTGGCGGTTATCTTTTTAGTTGGCATCTACCCGGCGATATTGACTGATGTGCTCAAGACCGGTATTGCGCCCATAGCCAATCTTTTTGGAGGATAGGAGAAATACGGTGAACCTGGAGCTGTTTATACCTGAGCTGATTTTAGCCGGCACCGCCCTGGCCGTCATCCTGCTTGACCTTTTTCTCAGGCGTAAGACCTTGCTCACAGTGGTCAGTATAGCCGGCATAGCCACCGCTTTTGGCTTTACCGTGGCCATGTGGGGTGGTGAGCCTCAGTCTATCTGGAACGGCATGCTGGCTGTTGATAGTTTTGCTCTATTTTTCAAGGCGCTGCTCTTGTTCATTGCCGCCCTTGTTATTCTGGCCTCGGTGGAGTATTCCTCCAGATTTCCCCGCTTCTATGGCGAGTACCAGGCGCTGGTGCTGCTGGCTACCCTGGGCATGATGCTCATGGCGGCGGCTACTGATTTGATTACCATCTTTGTCTCCCTCGAGCTGACGGCCATCTCCTTTTATGTTCTGGTCGGCTTCCTGAGAGACAGCAGGTCGACTGAAGCCTCGTTGAAGTTTGTTCTGCTGGGTGGGGTCGCCTCGGCAATTTTGCTTTTCGGTATGGCGCTCGTCTTTGGTTTTACCGGCCAGACTCAACTTGTGGAAATTGCACGGGTAATTGGTGGTCTATCTCCGGAGGGCATGACGGTCATTCCGGGGCTTGTGCTGGGCATGGTGCTGATGATGGCCGGCTTCGGTTTCAAGATAGCCGCCGTTCCTTTCCAGATGTGGGCCCCCGATGTTTACGAAGGAGCGCCGACGCCGATAACCCTTTTCCTGTCGGTGGCCAGCAAGGCAGCCGGGTTTGCCGTCCTCCTCAGGGTCTTCTTCACTGCTTTTGGGCTGCCAGAGCTTTTAAGCCAGAACTGGGGGATGACGTTCGCCGTGCTCAGTGCCCTGGGCATGACACTGGGTAACGCTACCGCTATTGTCCAGTCCAATATTAAGCGTATGCTGGCCTATTCCAGCATCGCCCACTCCGGTTACATAATGATCGGCCTGGCCATTGTTGGCCTGTCCTCGGCATCAAGCCAGGTTGGGCAGAGCAGTCTTCTCTTCTACGTAGCCGCCTTTGTTTTAGCCGATCTGGCGGCTTTTATCGCCATTATTGCCATTTCCAGCAGGCTAAAAAGTGACCTCATCAAGGACTATGCCGGGATGGGAAGGCGGTCTCCGTTACTGGCCTTGATCCTGACGCTGGGTCTTATCTCCCTTACCGGCCTGCCGCCAGCCATCGGTTTTATGGCCAAGTTCTACATCTTCAGCGAGGCTGTATCCAGCGGCTTGCTGTGGCTGGTGATTATCGCCGTTATCAACAGCGTGGTGGCGGCCTACTACTACTTCAGGGTAATCAGGGTGATGTGGCTTGGTGAGCCGGCTACTGATGACAGGGTGACCGTCTCTCCAGTTATGAAGCTGGTGCTGGCCGTTTCCAGTCTGGGCATCCTTGTTTTTGGTATTGCCCCGGCCTTTCTTATGGAGCTGGCCAGGGCGGCCGCCGGTATATAGGCCAGATATGGCAGCAAGAATTTCACTGGTGGATAGCCACGCCCATCTCTATATGCCTCATTTTGATGAAGACCGGGATGAGGTCATTGCCCGGGCGCTGGACTCGGGGGTGAGCACTATCGTTAATGTTGGCATCGACCTTGATTCCAGCGTAAGGGCGATTGAACTGGCAGGGAAACATACCGGGCTGGTGGCTGCGGTGGGTATTCATCCGCATGAGGCTGCCGGAGTGGGGCAGGCGGACATCGCCCGTCTGGCCAAGCTGGCCCGGCGGACGAAGGTGGTCGCCGTTGGCGAAGTCGGTCTCGACTTCTACCGTAACCGGTCACCCCGGGAAGCCCAACTCTCGGCCTTTGCCTGGCAGCTGGAGCTGGCTGCCGAACTCAAATTGCCGGTGATAATTCACTGCCGCCAGGCCGATGGCGAGGTGCTGCGTCTTCTCCGTAGCTGGGCTGCTAACGGCAATACACCCGGGGGGAGGGGAGTGGCTCACTGCTTCAGCGGTGACAGCGACACCGCCGGTCAATATCTGGATATGGGCTTTTTTCTTTCACTTGGTGCCTATATTGGCTATCCCGGCAGGGACCATCTGCATGAGCTAATCCGTGGTCTGCCCCGGGACCGTTTGCTTCTGGAAACCGATAGCCCCTTCCTGCCGCCACAGAGCCGGCGGGGGCAGCGAAATGAGCCGGCCTATCTAGTGGAGACGGCCGGGGTGCTGGCTGATATCACCGGGGACTCACTTCAAGAAATTGCCCGGCAGACGAGTGAAAATGCCTGCCGGCTGTTCAACCTGCCCGACCCTGATGGCTAGAGGGAGGCACCTGAGCTACACCTGGAAGGCCGAAGGACAGATATCATTGAGCAGGCAGACGTGGCACTTGGCTTTCCTGGCAGTGCAGACGGCGCGGCCGTGCTCGATAAGGAGATAGGGGAAGGAGCCCCACCTGTCTCTCGGTATCTGCTCCATGAGGTCTTTCTCAATCTTATCCGGGTCTTTTTGCCGGGTCAGCCCCAGCCGTCTTGAAACACGCCTGACATGGGTGTCCACGGCTATGCCCTCAATGACGCCATAGGCGTTGTAGAGGACGATGTTGGCTGTCTTGCGGGCAGCACCGGGTAGAGTGGTCAGTTCTACCATGGTCCTGGGGACATTGCCGCCGAAATTGGCCGCCATTGACTTGGCGGCGGCAATTATGTGTCTGGCCTTGTTACGGTAGAAACCGGTGGACCTTATCTCCTGTTCAAACTGCTCCAGGCTGGCGTTGGCGTAGTCTCCGGTGGTGCGGTATTTGGCGAATAAACTTGCGGTCACCTTGTTGACCATTTCATCGGTGCACTGGGCGGAAAGAATGGTAGCCACCAGGAGCTCCAGGGGATTTGAGAAAACTAGGGCTATTCTGGAGTCCGGGTATTCTGTCTCAAGTCTTCTGATGGCCGTGGAGGCTTCTAGCGGTGGTTTGGCTTTACTCATGATAACATAAACTGGCGGCTCACACAGGCTGCATATAGAAAAACCGGTGTTTGTGTATGACCAAACCTGTCTTTAGCCCGGGTGGACAAGCAGCACAGGGCGCAACAGAAAGATAAGCCAGAAGGGAAGCGTTTGGTGCGCTCTGCTAAAAGGTGAGCAGGTTGATTTATAATCGGTAGCTAGTTACCGGCTCTAGCTCTTGCCGATCTTGAACATCTTGGTGCTGCAAACCGGGCAAACCCCCTGCGTTGCCGGGCGGCCGTTCTTCATGGTTATCGGCGTGGCGTTCTGTATTTCCCTCTTGGTACGACATTTAACACAATACCCTTGCATCAGGATACCCCCTCTTTTTGCTGCTAGGAAGGATAACCTATTCCAGGCGCCTTGTCAATAGTAGTGGCACAACTAAAGTGCCTTTTAGATGGCACGGCACCTGCTATCAACGGTGCCCCAATCGATATTGCCGAAGAAGGCTTCGATGTAGCCGGCTCTCTTCAGCCCGTAGTCAATCATGAAGGCGTGCTCAAAGACATCCATGACCAGAACCGGGATGCAGCCGGCGGGATGTCCCACCTCGTGCTCATTAATCCACTGGTTGAAGAGGTTGCCGTTTATGTTGTCCTGGTACAGAATAGTCCAACCGACACCCCTCATCATTCCCGTTGCCTTAAAATCCCTCTCCCAGCTCTCATGGCTGCCAAAGTCCCGGGCCATGCGCTTTGCCGTCTTGCCTGCCTTGTCCAGTGCCTGTGTGCCTCCCAGATTGCTGAAGTAGAGCTCGTGCAGCCGCATGCCGTTGAATTCAAAGCCCAGCCGCCTCTTTAGCTCGGCGTATTCCGGGGTGCCCGTTCTCTCTTCTTTCAGCATGGCGGCCAGCGTCTCCAGGAGCTTGTTGGTATTGGTGATGTAGCCCTGGTACAGGGTGAAGTGGTTGGTGAGTAGAGTGTTGCTGAAACCTTCCATGCCGATTAAGCTGCTGAAATCTTTCGCCTGGTAAATCATTGCTTAGACCTCCTTTGATAATTCTCTGGTTTGCTTAAATAATTCGCTCATGAGCACCAATTGTTTACATAACATACCGAGTATCAAAACTATAGGGTGCTCCCGTCTGGCTCAGTTGTCAAAGTCCTACCTCCTGCCGATGCTGCTTGCCCTTATCAATAGTCAAAAGGTAAGCGGCAAGTGGAACACAAAACGGCTATCAAGGACCACTATATGGTGCTCATATAGTACCTGTTGTCTGTGAAAAAGTCACTAAATACAGCGATAAAAAGATTAAATAGTTATAACATCTGGGGCATATGGGGGTCCCCGGCAATCCTGTCTTGACAGGTTGTTGAGCTGGAGCATAAGATGGCTGGCGGAAGGTTGAGCTGTGTACGATCTAATGATAGTAGGTGGCGGACCCGCGGGGTTATCAGCGGCCGTATATGCCGCCAGAAAACGGCTGAAGACGCTGCTCGTCAGTATTGATATCGGCGGGCAGATAAACACCACCCGTGGTATTGAGAATTATCTCGGTTACCAGTTTATTGAGGGGCCGGAGCTAATCGATAAGTTCAACGCTCAGATTAACATGTATCCCATAGAGCAGAAAGTCGGCCCCAGGATTACCCGGCTTGAGAAGTCTGGTGGCGGTTTTCAGGCAATAACAGAAGAGGGTGTCAAATACCGGTCGAAAGCGGTTGTCTTTGCTGCCGGTAAGAAGCCAAGGAAATTAAATGTGCCCGGGGAGGCCAGGTTTACTGGTCGGGGGGTGAGCTACTGTGCCATCTGCGACGGCCCTATTTTTACCGGGCAAAGGGTAGCGGTGGTCGGTGGTGGCAACTCTGCGCTGGAGGCAGTGCTGGATTTAATGAAGATTGCCGAGCATGTGGATATGGTATCGCAAACCCCTTTAACCGGCGACCCGGTTCTTGTTGCCCAGCTTAAGAGTGGCCAGAACATTGATATCCACCTTGAACACCGGGTGGAGGTGATTGATGGGCAGGATTTTGTCGCCGGGGTGGTGATAAGGGACCTGAAGAGCGGTGAGGTGAAAAGGCTGGATGTTACCGGTGTCTTTATTGAGATCGGCATGGTGCCCAACTCGGAGCCGGTCAAAGACATTGTAGAACTCAACGAGTTGGCTGAAATACCGGTAGACCGCTCCTGTAAGACCGGAGTGCCCGGACTTTTTGCTGCCGGTGATGTTACCGACGTGCCCGAAAAACAGATAGTGGTCGCCGCTGGTGAGGGCGCTAAGGCAGCTCTTGAGGCGCATCGTTACCTACAGCGGCTGGGAGCATTGGGCACTGCTTTGCAGTAGTGGTTAGCTTGTCCTCTTCTTGCCTAGGAAGCCGGTTGAGCTACCTTGAACCTTCTGAGGCGAAGCGAGTTGGAAACGACGGTAAGCGAGCTTGCCGCCATGGCTGCCGCTGCCATGATCGGGTTGAGGAAGCCGAAATCACCCAGGATGAAGTGAAATCCCGAGGGGACACCGGTCTGGCTGAAGGCAAGGTAGAGAACTCCGGCGGCCACCGGAATGAGAGCAGTATTATAGGCGAATGCCCAGAAGAGGTTTTGCTTTATGGTTCTCATGGTGCGCTTGCTCAGGGAAATGGCGGTAGCGATTCCGGATAGGTCGCCGCCGATGAGAGTGATGTCCCCGGCCTCCACGGCGACGTCGGTGCCGGTACCGATGGCGATGCCGACATCGGCCTGAGCCAGGGCCGGGGCGTCATTGATGCCGTCACCGACCATGGCCACCACGCCGCCGTCCCGCTGCAGCTTCTTGACCTGCCGGGCCTTGTCTTCCGGTAGCACCTCGGAGAGCACCCGGTCGATGCCCAGCTGCCGGGCGATTGCCTCGGCGGTACGGCGGTTGTCGCCGGTAATCATCACCAGCTCTATTCTCATCTGATGAAGCCTCTGTAACGCCTCTTTTGAGCTTGGTTTAAGGGTATCGGCCAGGGCTATAATGCCGGTTACCCGGTCTTCCAGGCCGAGGAACATTACCGTTTTGCCCTGCGCCCAGAGACGTTCGGCCTCTTTGTCCAGGCCGTTTGTTGAAAGCCCCCTTTCCTTCATCAGCTTGAGGTTGCCCAGTAGCAGTTTCTTTCCTGCCACCCTGGCTTCAATACCGTGTCCGGGGATGACATCGAACTCGGTGGCCTGAATAAGCTTGAGCTTCCTCTCTTTGGCCTCATTGACGATGGCCTCACCCAGCGGGTGTTCTGAACCCTTCTCTGCCGAGGCTGCCAGTTGCAGCACCTCATCCTGGGAAGAGTTGGTGGTGACAATATCGGTTACTCTGGGCTCGCCCATAGTCAGGGTGCCTGTTTTATCCAGCAGGACGGTGCTTATCAGGTGGCACCTCTCCAGTGATTCGGCATTGCGGAACAGGATGCCGTGCTCCGCTCCCTTGCCGGTGCCGACGACTATGGCTGTCGGCGTGGCCAGTCCTAGAGCACAGGGGCAGGAGATGATGAGCACGGCGACAAAGTTGAGCAGGGCGAAGGTAAACGCCGGCGATGGCCCGATAAAGAACCAGATTATGAAGGTGACAATGGCAATGCTGATTACCGCCGGCACAAAGTAGCTGGCGACGACATCGGCCAGGCGCTGGATAGGGGCCTTGCTCCCCTGGGCTTCCTCAACCAGCCGGATTATCTGGGCAAGGGTGGTGTCCTTGCCTACCCTGGTTGCTTCAAACTGGAAGCTGCCCGTCTTGTTCATGGTGGCGCCGATGACGGCGTTGCCGGTGGTTTTTTCCACCGGGATGCTCTCTCCGGTAATCATGGACTCATCAACGGTGGAGTAGCCCTGGCGGATAATGCCGTCCACCGGTATCCTTTCGCCGGGCCTGACGACAATTATATCTTTTACCTGGACATCATCAACCGGAATCTCTTCTTCCTGCCCGTTTCGTATAACCCTTGCCGTCTTCGGCCGTAACCCGATGAGCTTCTTTATGGCTGCCGAGGTCTGCCCTCTGGCCCTGGATTCCAGAAAGCGGCCGAGGAGGATGAGGGCAATAATCATAGACGACGTATCAAAGTACAGGCTGGGCTCAATGCCGGCCACCATGAAGACACCCGGGAAGAGGACGGCCACCACGCTGTAAAAATAGGCGGCCGAGGTGCCAACGGCGATGAGAGTGTTCATATCGGTGGTCTTGTTTCTCAGCGCTCCCCAGGCCCCCCGGTAGAAGCGCCAGCCGGCCCAGAATTGCACCGGGGTGGCCAGCGCCCACAGCAGGTAGGCCTTGCCGGTAAATGTCGGCGCAAAGCTGAGGGCCAGCAAGATAACGCCGAGGATGATGGCCAGCAGGAACCGGTTTCTCAGGGCCCGAACCTCACGGTTGGCGGTAGCGGTAACGTCTTCCAGGACTTCTGTCTCCTGGCCAAGTGTGTATCCGGCGCTCTTGACCGCTTTTCTCAGTTGGGCAAACTCGGTTCCCAGGATATACTCTACAGTTGCCTTTTCCGAAGCCAGGTTGACATTGGCGGAAACCACCCCGGGAACGTTTTTGAGAGCCTGCTCAACCCGGCTGGCACAGCGGACACAGGTCATGCCGCTTACCGAGAAGGTGGCTTTCTTGGTGGCTGTTTTGTAGCCCAGCTTGTCAATTGCAGACTGGATTTGGGCTATATCCGTTTTTTTCGGATCGAAGTCAACGGCAGCCTTGCCGGTGGCAAAGCTGACCTGTGCCTGCTCCACGCCGGCCAACTTACTCAGCCCCTTTTCAATGGTGACGGCACAGTGGGAACAGGTCATGCCGACGACTTCGGTGACGACCTTATTGAGCTTTGGCTTGTCCCGTGTCATGGTCTTGAATTATGACAGGTCCTTCTTGATTTGTTCAAACTCTTCTTTGGATATCTCGCCCTTGGCGTAGCGTTCTTTGGCTATCTCAATAGAGTCGCTCTTGGCCGTCGTGCTGCCGCCCTCGCTTAGTTTCCTGACTCCCCAGACGATGAGGACAATGAGCCCGGCCAGGAACAGCAGTGACAGTATTCCGCCTATGGGTCCCCACCAGCCAATACCAAAATCCCAGCACATGGTAATACCTCCTGAATCTATTTGCGGTAGCTTTAATCGTGATTTAGTCTCCTTTCAATTTATAACATTAGAGTTATAAAGGCAAATCGTCAAGGGAGGGGCAGCATGGTTGCCAGCCGGAAGGCTGCTGCCGCTACCGGGTTCAGCCCGCCGATGAGCACTATACCGATTAACCGGTATCCGGCACACCGGCTTTCCCATCTGTTCGATGATCAGCGGGCCTTTGATGCTCGCCTCTTTTAGCCGGTCGATAATACCGCTGGCCGGGAAGTAAAAGGAATTTGTGTCCTACCGGGGTGCGGTGCTAGAATCTGCATCAGAGAGAAGACTTGTGAAGGGTGATGAAGGCGGCCGGTTGCCACTAACCGGCGAAATACACCTGCGTCGGCTTACGGTTGATGAAGCTCTTTTTAAGCTGGACGAGTTTCTGGATAGCGCCTTCATGGATGGACTGACCTGTGTCAGGGTGATTCATGGACGGGGGGTTGGGATTCTGAGGCAGGCTGTCCGGAAAGCCCTTGAGAACCATACACTGGTAAAATCCTTTCGCCCCGGTGGTTATGGAGAGGGG
>SDBU01001263.1_pt1 | contig 36750 bp, 57 predicted proteins | sample 2277071 | NCBI WGS metagenome assembly SDBU01 (sample SAMN10397929, study PRJNA504765) | marine sediment metagenome | isolation source: marine sediment core GS08_GC12, 126 cmbsf | place: Arctic Ocean: Gakkel Ridge, Loki's castle | collected 2008 | reverse complement strand
GATATTGGGTGCTAATTCGGCAAATGTGGTTTTACCTCTTTTGACAATGGCAAACAATATATCTGAAAACTTGCTGGCATCTTCCGCCGCATATCCATAGGCATTCGTAACAGATGTAATTGCATCTGCCGCCACTGCCGTATCGGTCATACCTGCTTTTGCCGCCTTTACAGCAACGGTTAATACACTTATTGCCTTGGTAGCGTCAACAGAAGCAGATAAAATATCGTATAGTCCTCTTGAAAGGGTCTTAGTTGACTCGCCATACTCTATTGCCATAAGCCTAAGTTGTTGAGCATACCCGGGCAGTAATTTCATTGTCTGCTCATCAAGCATAGTGCCTACGAAGGCAACTTGTTCTTGAAAATCTGCATAGGTTTTGATAGCCGTCGCAATAGCCGCACCAATTGCCGCAAAGGCAATTAAAAATGCCCGCTTGTGCCTGTTAACCCAATTTGTCATTCTTCCAAACTGGGTCTTAACAGATGCGCCCAACCTTCTAATAGATGCCATTGCCCTGGACATATTTGACTGAACGGTTCTACTATGAGCCTTCGCCGCACTGCCCATAGTTTTGAATCCAGCCTGCACCTGCTTAAAAGCCTGTGCAGTCATATTTTTGGCAGTCAACAATATACTTAATTCCCTTTCCGTAGGCATTATTTTTTCTTCCTTAACTCCGTTTTTTTAATGCTCTCTTCTCTTTTTGCTTTATCCAGGATTCTTCCTTCTATAATCTTGAAAGCCAATATATCTACATAATCCTGGTCATAATACCCCCCATCTTTAGGCAAACACCTAAAATTAAGGTCCAGGGCGGGAGAGCAGAAAAGATAAGTTTCAAGGATTTTTGGAATTTCCTTAATCCCAATTCCACTTAATAACTGCTCTACCGCCTTTACGAGTTTTTTCTCTCTTCTTCTCTGTATCCAGCCAGTTTATTTACTTTGTTAATATTCTCTTCTAAAAAAGATTGAACGCTGGAAGGAAGTTTTTCTTTGCTATCCTTTGTGCAAGGAACAGGTTGCCCGTCCTTGTCAAAGACATTCTTCCAATCCACTAAAGCCTTGTCAATCTTTAGTCTGGTAGAGGTTCCAGAGAGAAACGCCATCTTTGTGCTACCAGGTTCAGTTATAGTTAATTTATCTTGTATATTATTAACCTCCTGACCTGATAATTTCTTTAACACGAACACCGGGAACTTTTCTTCAGGTTCATCCTTTAAAGAATAAACCAATTCATAGGTATCCGTATCGCTCACTAACTTTAACATCTTTTCTCACCCCCTTCTTTTCGCCTATGTCACTGTAAGAGCAATATCGTTCTCCGCTACATTATCAACGAATGCCGTCCAGTTAAATGTTTCTATGATGTAATCAGATTGTCCGGATAACGGAGTCGGTCTTGTATCATATCTCAGTTTAGTAATGTTAATCTTGAAGGTATTGCCTCCTCTTGCAAATTCCACTTCAAAAGACCTCACGTCTCCAGCGATAAAGGCATTTCTTTCGGTAGTATTCTCAAACATCTTTGTAAATGAACCTGTAACTACTCTCTTTGTTGCAGGAATCTTTTGCCTGGTCAATTCAGAACCATAAAGGTCCGTAACCAGATTATTCGCAATGCTAATATTAAATGACTGGATATCTTTATCCTCCACATCATTTAATTTAAAAGTCCCTTCTGAATGTAGATACGGTGCATCTCCTGATACATAAGTAGGACTTCCAGCGGCAGTATCTGCCATAGCCTTTCCTTCCATATCAACAGCACATTTCAATTCTCCACCCTGTGCTGATGAGAATGCCATCGTATTCACCATACACCCAGAACATCTTACTGCTCCAGTCTCCCTATCAATTTCCAATAACAAGGATTTCAATGGTCTTTCCCCGGAATAAGGAGATGTAGCCTGCCCTAATCCAGCCTCCCAAAATGGTTGAGCGCCAGAAGGAGTAGGCGCAATTCCAAAAGTGATAGAACCTGCAACGAATTGCTGGATATTTCGCCCCATCATCTGCTTTTCAGTTGCCATAATCCTGTCACCATAAACATTGGTCATTGTTAATCCCATAGACTCAGAATCTATCGGGTGCCAATGGTCCACTATCCCACCAGAAGCAAAAGATGCTTCCGACTTAATTCCTAAATGACCTAAAGCTGCGATTGCCATTAGTTATTCACCTCCTTTCTTTTTATACCTATCGGGAAAGTAATTATCATTATTGCCGAACTCATCATAACTCTTAATTATCTCCTTGTAAGAGTCAAGATATTGCCGGACTTCCGCTAACTTACTTTCCGCATATTTTATCAAAAGATATTTATAAATCGGTAAATATCTTCTATTGTCCAAATGTTGTTCCATTGTTGTTTTGGTGTGTTTAAAAATATATTCAGTCTTCGCTACTTTTACCCCTCTTAATATCATTTCAGAATGAATAAATTCAGGATAATAAACATTATGCTTATGTAATCTTAAACAATAAGTCTTCCCTTCCGGGGATATATCGTTACCGTCCATATAATCTAACCTTCTAAAAGCAAATACATCTGCCTCTTTATACTTCTCAATTAACTCCGGCATTGCCTCTAACGCCTCTTTGGTCCATAGTTCATCAGGGCAAGTCCTTAATACCCATTCATTCTTACATAATCTTATACCCATATTCCGATAAGGCTCATCAAACCTCACTAAAGGCATTAAGAAAACTCTTGCTCCATATTCTTTCGCAATTTCCCCTGTCTTATCAGTAGATTCAGTATCAATAATCACAAAATCATCTACATAGTCTTTCAGGTTTTCCATAGCCCGCCTGATATACCTTTCCTCGTTATAGGTAATTAAAAGCGCACTGATTTTCATTTTATTGCCTCACAAAAAATATTATAGGGTTGTTCTGATTTTTCTATCCTTGCAACATTCCTAAACTTCGCCATCTCTAATAACATTTTAAGATACTCAAAACCAAACAACCCTTTATGCCTGAATGCTGACCTATCATCTCCTTTGTCTCCGTGTCCGCCAAATATCATAAAATTCAAGTTAAAATTCCTCCCAGTATTATACCATAAAATTGTATCTTTGCCTCGGCTCTTAACATAGGACTTTGCCATCCATTCAAAGTCCGGGGTTACCAATGATAACTTCCCTTCCGGTTTCATTATCCTATACCACTCTTCAAACACCCCCGGATATTTCCAATAATCAATATGTTCTATCAAATGTCTTGCCAATATCTCATCTACGGAATTATCTTTAAAAGGCAACTCCTTACTGACATCCAGTTTCTTATCCACTCCATCACACTTAATAATATCAATATGATAGTATCCTGGTAAACCTTCCAAGCCACTGCCAAATTCTAATCTGACTGCCATAAATAATCCCCCAGATTATCCAGTAAATCGTTCCACTGCAAATTGAACACTTCGGCAGAATATTTTATCTTTGCCATCTTCCTTGCATTATCTCCTAATGCCTTTGCTTTATCAGGGTTATCTAAAAGAAATTGCGTTCTATCTTTCAGATACTCCATATCATTAGAGATAAATCCTTCTACTCCGTTCCTGATATGCTCCCCGCTACACTCTACATCGTTTGATATTATCGGCATCCCTGTCATCATTGCTTGCATACAGGAAATATTAAAAGTGGAATAAGTTAATTCCATATTAACATAAACTCTTGACTCTTGAAATATCTTTTTTAATTGCTCAAAATTTTTTACGCTTCCAGGGTTTCCGTGTCCGATTAAAAGATATTGAAGGCTATCTCCACATATTTTTATAAACTCATCATACCTTTCCTTCTCCCTCATTTCAAATTGATTTCTGACGTGAACTATTTGTTTTATTTCCCCATTATATCCTTTCCAAAAGTTTTCATTTATTCCCGGATAAATTGTCTTATGCCTTCCCCTAAAAACTCCGTGAGATATTCTTGCTCCATCAGATACGAATACTAAGGCAGTTTTAGGGTGGAAGAATAACTGATTATCACTATCATTTCTATCGTTGGTTATTTTCCCTCTGCCGTTCATCACATCATAATAGATTATTATTCCTTGATAAACAGGTCTAATCTCTGTATAAAGAGGGCTGTCGTGAAGGATTAAGACATCGTATTCCTTGAAATAATCCTGCATTCTTTTCTTGCCTACTATATTTACACAATCTAATTTTGGGGCAATATCCGTTGACCATTGCGGAATATCAATTTCATAACTAAAAATATCCTTGGTCAGACTTTGGAATACCCCTACGTGTATTCCGTTGGGTGCATAGATTTTCATTTTAACTTCTCCATATCTTTATAGCAGAACTTGACTTCCATATTCCCGTTGCACTTCTCGCAAAACGTTCCTCTATATTTTAAAGCCTTGTCCTTTGCTCTCATCTCATTCAAATAATCGCAATTATAAAGTTCCAATAAACTCTTTTCCTTTATGTTCCCGATATATTTTGCCGTTTCCCCTTCGTAATCGTTACAGCACATAGCCCCATCCCCATTCCATAGGATAGGGAATTGCTTTAATTTATCGCAGGGGATTCTTTTATCATAAGAAAAGACATTCAAATCTTTTGTAACTCCTCTGTTCGTATTGAATAGGGGGTTGACGGATACATTAAATTCCGGGAATAATTTCTTTACCTTAAAATAATCTTGCCAATTGGTCTTGCTAAGGACAAAATGAATTGACATTTTATCCTTAAACTGTTTCAGGTTAAGGATATTGTATTCAATCAAGTTGAAATCCAATCCCGTTCCTTTGCCAAAACTTTTTCTATCTGCATAATTAAAAGATATATCAATATGGCTAACTTCTTCTGCTATTTCTTTATTCAAAAAAGAACCATTAGTAATGAGATTTATCTTTGCCCAGGGAAGTTTTTTTCTTATATGCTTTAACTTAGAAACCAAATCTCCTATCAAGGTAGGCTCTCCTTCCAATTGTGGTTCTATGCTTTTAATTTTCAGCATTAGGCAATCGTCTATAATTTTTTTAAATACCTCATCAGACATAAAGCCCTTTTTCCTTTTCATCAAGTGGTGCGCACAATATACACACTCCGCATTGCAATTATTAGTCAGTTCAATGACTACGCTTTCTGGAACTAACATATCTTTTCATCTCCTTCTTTATGCCACCACTCCGGAGCCTGCCAGGTCTTAATCCAATCACAATTTTCGCAAAGAGGCATATTTTTATATCCATTTGCTTGGAATACTTTTCTTAAATGCGCCATTCTATAAACTTTAAAACCCTGCCCTTGCCATATTTCCTGAATTGACTGCTCCCTAAAATCTCCTATATTCTGTTCAACCTCATAATCATAACAACATAATAATATCTTGCCATTACTTCCTATAATGAATTTCGTCCATAAGGACCAGCAAGGAACAGAACTATCCCCCAAATAATTTACAAACCTTGACCTTAAATCTCCTTTTTGCCATCCTGCATAATTTATCATTCCACCGGAGCCAATATCGTCTATCCCTTTATCCTTAAAAAGAAACATATATTTGTCATACTCATCTTCATTCTCTTTTTGAACTACAAAGATAGTATGAATTACAGGATTTTTCAATCCTTTCTTCTTTTTAATCTCGGCAAATTTAAGAATATTTTTATAAACTTCTTCAAACTTTAATCCTACTCTTATCTTTTCAAAAGTTTCTTTAGTCCCCGCGTCAAAAGAAAAAATTATATGCTTTATCCCAGTATCCAATATTTTTTCGCTTGCTTCTTCAGTCATCAGACTTCCATTAGTAAAGAATCCATAATTCAATTCAGGAATTCTTGCGTCTGCATATTTTAATCTCCAAATCATTTCACCTAAACCTATCAGCATAGATTCGCCATTCTGGTGGAAGTGGATTTCGGCAATGTAATATCCATTCTTGTGAGCCTCCCTGATTTCTTCTATTCCTTTAATGAACAGATGTCTTGGCAAATCCTCTTTTTTCCTTTTCATTCCTCTGTTTACCGGGCACATAATACACCTTGCATTGCACTGATTGGTGAACTCAAACTGTATCAGTTCAGGAAACTGCACCGCTTTACTCGCCCATTCTTTCCAGGTCATTTTCCTAAATTTCTTTAACTATCATATTACCGATACAAGGTAGCGTTTGATTTATCGGAATACAAGGCAAATTTTCGCTTTCTACCATTACATTGATACTTTCGTATTGCCAATCACTAATAATAGCAATAAACTTCAAGTTATCTGGAATTGGCGCATCTCCATCACAAGAAAATTTAAAACTTTTCCCGCTGCTTAATGCGTTTAATAATTGCCGAGGCGATAATTTAAGAACTGCTCTTCTTCTGCACTCCATCATTCCCTCCTTTTTAATCATTTTAGAACATAAAGTTTATAGTCATAAAGATACTTTTTAAACCAGTAATACATATACTTATAAAATCTATTCTCTTTAACCCCGACAAGTAATTTCACAAAAGGATACAACCACGGAAATGCTACAATAATATGGAATATCTTCTGCAAATTATTAAATTCTTTCTTCGGAGAATTAAGGACCGCGGAAGTAAAAAAATCCTTTTCTATCCTGTCCACATTTCCGTTAAACAATCCTTCTTTTATACACATATCTCCTAATTTTGTTTTAGGATAAGGCTGATAAAGTGAACACCAACCAATCGTGGGCTTGCATTGTATATTTAATTTTAAAGTTTCTAAAGCATTTTCTAAAGTTTCGTAAGGCAATCCCACCATATTTTCTATCCGGTATTTAATTTTATGCTCTCTTAATAATTTACAACTATCCAGTATTTGCTTTTTCGTCATTTTTCTATTAAGAGTTTTTTGCCTTATTTCATCATTCCCACTTTCTATTGCGAAGGTAACTGACTTACATCCGCTTTGCCATAGCCACCAGGTAATTTCTTCATCTAATAATTCCACCCTGACCTGGCAATGATATGGTGTTGGGACATCCGTTATCATCCTTTTTAATAGCCTTAGCAATCTTTCTTTGTCCCAGATAAACATATCGTCTTCAAACCAGATAAGTTTCAAAGGATATCTTTCTTTTATTTCTTTAATCTCCTGAATTACAGAATCTATTGACCTCATCCTAAAAGTTTTCTGTCCTTCATATAGCCTTTTAAACTCATTATTGTAACAATAAGGGCAAGCGTAAGGACATCCTCTTGAAGTCATAACATTTTTAATAGGATTATTTCTATTCTCTCTGTAAGAATAAATCAATTCCCTGTCGGGAAATTCTATACTATCAATATCCCGTAAAGGTCTTAAAGGATTATGAATAACTCTATCGCCTAAATCAAAAGAAAAATTTCGGGTTTCTAATGCATTCCCATTTTCAAATCTATCCAGATAATCCACAAATGCCTCTTCCCCTTCCCCTCTGCATATTTTACTCCCTTTCTTAACAAATTCAGGGAAATAGGTCGGATGCGCCCCACCCCAGATAGAAATTAAACCTGGGAAGAACTTTTTTATTTGCCAATCCAGGTTCAAATAGTATTTTTGCCAACCGGTTGTTATTGAATAAGCCAATACATCAGGCTTAAACCTTTGAATTTTACCTAAGACCGGTTCTTTTTCAGTTTTAATAATAGAAGTCGTATGCCCGGCTCTTTTAAGTGCAGACGAAAGGTAGCCTATGCCTAATGTATCCACTATGTAATCATTTACTATGAACAGGACTCTCATTATTTAACTTGTCCTCCCAATATTGTAATAAATCAGTTAAAGTTTTTGTAAATTTTATTTCTGGTTTCCATCCAGTCTGTTTTCTAAACTTAGTAGAATCTCCTACCAGAATTGAAACATCTGACGGTCTCATCCTGCTTTTGTCTTTCTTTATTCTTATCCTTATGCCTATAATATTTATTAAAAGATTAAGCACTTCTTTAATCTTTATCCCACCGCCTGAAGAGATATTATAAGGTTCTCCCGGTTTGCAATTCATAACCGCATAAATATAAGCCCTGCACATATCCCTGACATCAGTAAAATCTCTTACTGCTTCTAAATTTCCTACCGACAAATAGTCTTTCTTGTCCTTTTTTATCTCTACTAATTGTTTGGCAAAACTACTACAGACAAATTCACTCCCCCTCCGGGGTCCGGTATGATTAAATCCCCTTGTAACAATTACCTTTAAACCATAAGAATAATAATACTGGACTCCCATCCTGTCCATCGCCAGTTTGCTCACTCCGTAAGGGGACATCGGTTTCGGTATCTGCATTTCTGTGATTGGCAATTTGTCCGGTTTTCCATAAATTTCGCTGGAACTTGCAATCTGCACTCTACTATGAGAACTATATTTCCTCACCGCCTCTAAAATGTTAATAGCCCCCATCGCATTTACCTGAAAAGTTTTAGAAGGATACTCCCAAGAAGCAGGAACAAATGATTGACCCGCAAGATGATGTATCACATCAGGTTTTAAATCACTGATAATTTTTTCTATAGATGATGCATCTGTAATATCTGCCTCTAACCAATGGACTCTTTCCATCAAGTGCTTAATATTATCCAATGGGGAGCGCCACCTTTTAATAGCGTAAAGATTTTTCTCTTTTAACTGGATATACTGGTCCAGAAGGTGCGAACCGACAAACCCAGTTCCGCCTGTTATTAAAATCTTCATATTTCTCCTTTTAAAGACTTTTCAGGAATCTTAAATAATCTGATTTTCTCTTTTCGTGATAAGCGCCGGTAAAATAGATACTTCCATTTTCAACGGACTTAACCAATAACCGGACTTTATGCTTATCAACACTGCCATTATCTCGGCGATAGTTCAATGGCGGATTACTCAAAAAAGCATCATCCGAAATCTCACAGGCAATATCATAGTCTTTATCCTGCTCTACCATAGTCTTAATTTCTATTTTCTTTTCCTCTACTTTTTCTACTGGCTTAAAATCATTATGAAATTTTTTCTTCCCCATTTTTCAACACCTCCTTTATTTTATTAGATTCATATTTTCTGATATCTATAATCTTTTTATGTAATTCTATTAACAGTCTGACAGTTTCTTGTTTTCTATGTTTATAATGAGTATGAAATAACTCATCTACAAATAACTTCCAATAATCAAAAACATATCGTTTTTTGCTTCTCAATTGGTATCGTTCAAAGAAAGGAATAATAATATTATGTAATTCTGTATAATTATGAACCTCAAATCTCACGGCAGGCTTACTAATTGATTTATATTTATATTCTCTATAATAATAAATCTTGCCACAATTTAAATGGTCTTTTATCCTTTTAATTATATCCTTATCATCATCTCTTAATTGAATCTGAAATGCTGCATCAAATTTATAAATTGATTTATTGCTAATCTTAGATTTTATATGTCTATAATTGCTTCCAAAATAACCTTCGCCATCCGTAAATCCACTTAACCAATTGCCAAAATCATCATTATTCATTTCAAAATCTCTTTTATTTTATTGTATACTTTCTCAACTGTGATGTTATTTATACAGGGTTTATTATATACACAATTTGAATGACATCGCTGTTTACAAGGACTGTCCGCGATAATCCAATGAACTTTATCACTTATTGGTCCAGAAGTCTTTGGCTCTGCATAAGTAGAGCCTAATAAACAAATAACCGGGGCATTCATTGAATCAGCAATATAACTTACCCCTGAATCCAATCCAATATAACATTTACATTTCTCTAATACTGCCGCCAGTTGAGTAATTGATAACTTAGCGCAATAATCCTGAACTCCTTGTAGTTTTTTATCCTGTGAACCTCCTACCTGAATAATATTTTTTAAGTCTTTATCGTTGATGTCAACCAATTCCTGGAACTTTTTAATATCCCAATCCTTTGTGGGAACTCCTGTGGTGGTATGAATTGCTATAAAATTATTATCTTTTATTATTTCCTCTGCCTTTTTCTTATCTTCTTCGGAAGGGAATAAATCAGTATGCCTGTCTGTAATTTTTAATCCCCCGCATCTCTGTCCGTAAAAATCCACCAGATGCTGATATTTATATTTCTCGTTGTGATGCCACCAGGTATCTTCTTGTGTTAATTGAGCAGGACACATAACTTTATTATACTTACCACTTGTTGCCTCTTTGAGAACCAAATCGTGATTCTGGGTTAAAATTAAGCCTTTAATACCCGGATTATTACTATACACTTCTGCATATTCAGGATAACAAGCCATAGTAATTTCGCTATCAGGATATTTCTTTTTTATATTGGCTACTAATGTTGTTCCAAGCAAACAATCTCCTAAAGTCCTATAAAGAATCACTAATATTTTCGTCATCAGTCTAATATATTAGAATTTTTTAAACCTATATTGTGTATATGTTTTAGAATTTGCATTTTGCAAAAATTTCTGTCAGTTTTTTAATAACTTTCCAATAATCTTCAAGCCAGCATCTTGCCAATTTCTTCCCTCCATATCTACCCTGCCTTGTTGTCCTTTCTCTTTGGATAATTTCCTATCCTCGTAAGCCAATCTCATCTGCTTTTGCAAAGAATCCAAATCAGGATAAAACCATTTATGGTTGAGGACATCGGGACATAGCCTAATATATTCAACAGAATTTATCCTATCTACTTTTCCATCCACCAAATATGAATTTCTATCAGTTAAGAACTCCATCTGCCCACCCCATTTAGAACTGATAACAGGGATACCGGAAGCCAAAGCCTCCACCATAGGCAGACATAAGCCTTCGCCGTAGGAAGGCAGAACAAAGCAATCCCCCAAATGATAAAATTTTGGTATATCATTTTGAGAAATTTTCTTACCTAAAAAATAAATAGGTGCAGAATTATGTTTCCAGAACTGTTTAATAGTTGTCTTAAACTTCTCTATACATCTATCTTGATAACTTCTGACAAAGCCTCCGAAGTGAGCCTTAATAATTAGTTTCACATTATCTTTATCCGTAAATTCTTTTAAATATGCTTCTATTAATAATTCAAAATTCTTTCTTGGCGTAAAATCTCCGGAAGATAAAAATACAAAATCATCTTTGTCCCTATTTTTAGGAAAATAATTAAAAGTATCGGCACCGAAAGGAATTTTATCCACATTGAATCCATTACCTTCCCACCCATTCAAATTAAAATCTGAAAATGTCCATACCTCATTTATCTCTTCAAATTTTTTAATCCAATTTTCCGGGCATCTATCAGTTTCATATAAAGAAAATACATATCTCTTTGGAGACAAATACTGCTTTCTTGGAACTTGATAAATAATTTCAGGGGAATCTTTTCTGACAACCTGCTTACACATCTTCGTTAGCCTTGACATAGTTTCTTCATCTAAAACATTTTTTTCAATATTCCATTCCAAAGACGGGTCGAGACTAACTACTACTCCTAATTTATCCAGGGCAATAGCCAATCCTCTGCCTAATACTTCAAAGCCTGAGGGTCCAAAGACCGGAGAATGCATACGGACTGTCAGCATAATTTCACCAGATTTCCTTCCTTTACAGGGTGTTCTATCTTATCAATAACTTCCTTCCATTTACCAAGAGCATTTTCCCAGGTCAGTTTAGTAGCAAATTCATACCCTTTTTCCGCGCAGTTATTTCTATACTGTTTATCTTTATACATTTTCCTAAAACTTTCCACCAAGTCATCCATATCAGGATAAGGTCTTTCAGTGGAATATCTGCCAGTTACTTTGTATCCTACATCTACCAAATAGCCTCTTTCTCTTACTAATTCCTGATTAGCAGAATGATTGAAACCTATTACCGGTTTCTTGCAAGCCATTGCCTCTAAAATAGGCAATCCAAATCCTTCCCCGGATATAAGCATAAAGCAATCACAGATATTATAAAGTTTATTAAGGTCTGGTTCTGTCATAGTTTGCAAGTAATCGTGATGATGCGCTACCTGGTCAAAAAACACTATATCATTATTCATCCTGTAGATATTCATTAACTCGTCAATATCATTTCCCATAGGGTCCTGAAAATTCATATGCAACCACAATAAACAATCTTCCGCTTTGTATTTTGCTTTGAATTTTTTGAACGCTTTCATAATCTCGGGTATATTCTTTCTTGGCTGGTTCCTTGCTACCACTAAAAATATAAACTTTCCATCTACTCCTAAATTTTTCTTTATGCTCCTTATTTCCTCTTGTGAAATCGGTTGATAAACTTTCGTATCAACTCCGTGAGGAATAATTTCTATTTCATTTTTTATTTCCGGCATAGATTTTGATATAGTTTTTTTGCCAAATTCAGTATAGGCAACTTTATAATCCATATTTTTAATCACGGAAATCCAACTGGAAGGAACGCCGCCATCATAAGCACTGCCATCAATAGGAATATAGCCAAGCCATTGAAACATCATCCTTGACTTACAAATTCTGCCATCTACAATATATCTAACCATCCACATATCACCAATTGTAATTACCAAATCAGGTTTATCTTCCATAATAACAGAATCAAAAATGTCCTGCCCATAATATTGATTACTGGTTCTATGCATTTTGAAAGGCATTTTATTTTCTAACCATAAAGGAGAAAACCAGCCCAAATATGTAATTCTATGCCCTTGCCTTTGCAAACCTAAAGAAATTTCCCTGCCTACTCTTCCCATCCCAGTAGATAAATTTGCGTTGTCAGTTTGAACTAAAATATTCATTACCAGTCCTTTTTCTTTCTAATTTGTAAATTACTTCTCCAAACTTCTTTTAATAAATGAGCATCATATCCTTTTTCTTTAGCCAGATAAATCAAAGCATTCAAATCTTTAGGAAAACAAGTCCCTCCAAATCCTCTGTCGCCATCCGGTCCGGGAACTGACCAATGGCTTTTACCAATTCTTGTATCAAGAAGCAAGAGCCTGATTACTTCATCATATTTTACTTTTAACTTTTTACAAATACTATAAATTTCATTAGCCAGCATTGTTTTGGTAGCCAGGAAAGTATTAGATACATATTTAACCATTTCTGCAGTTCTAAAGTCTGTCATTTTAATAGGACAATGAAAACCTGCTTTCCTATAAACCTGCCTCACGATATTAAACGCTTTTTTAGAATTTGTCCCTAAAATAATTCTGTCAGTAAGAAAAAAATCTTTGTATGGATTTCTTGCGGTTAAAAATTCAGGATTAAAGACATAATCTAAATTATAACAACGATATCTTTTGGCTAATTCTTCTGTCGTCCCGGACACCGCGGTGCTTTTTATAACAATTGCTTTATAAGGTTCTCCAAGAGCCATCTGCTGGATTACTTTAACTGTTTCAGCCGTTTCTTTAATGGCAATTAAATCTACTTCCCCGGATATTTTCATCGGGGTATTGACACAGACAAATATTACTTCGCATTCTCCAAACTTTTCTTTATCAAGTTTATCATATCCTTTTTTAAACTTATCATATAATTCCAATTGATGATACGGTTTCAATACTTTCGCTAACGCTCCTCCAACGATCCCAATCCCAATTATTCCGACGTGCACAGTAACCTCCTCACTATTGCGATTGCAGATAAGCAAAAGAGAATGAATAAAGGAAGAAACTCTTTTCCTTATCCGCAATCATACTTTTAAATCTCTTACTGGGTTTACCTCGCATAATAATTCTGGATGAGCATTGACTCTGCCGTGACAATTCCTACATAAAGATATTAAATTTTCGGGATTAAGATTATTTTTGTTATGGTCTATATGATGGACAGAAAATTTTATTATATGTTCTACTTGAGGAACTCCGCAAAGTTGGCATTTATAATTATCCCGCTTTCGGATAAGTTCTTTTAGTTCTTTATTAAAGTTAAAAGGGTAAGGGAATTTTCCAAATCCGCCTTTCCAATAGGAATTTTTTTCTCCTATTCTGCTTTTACCTAAACAACTTCTGCTACAAAAATTTACAATTCTCTCATTTGCTTTAAATATCGTAAAAGTTTTATTACAAATAGGACACGTTCTTAAAATATGATTTTCGCGACCAATGCCTCCACATTTCTTTGAACAGTATTTTCTACTTCTGTAACCTATAAATTTCTTCCTACAAGTTTGGCATATTTTTAATTCTTTAATTGAATTGCCGTGTTTATATCTTGGGTTATTTTCGCCCCTCAATGCTCCAGTTAAACCTGCTAACTTATTTCTTTCTGCCAAGTCCGGGCGTTTTAAACCTATTTTCCCCATAATTTTAGACTTCAAAAATGCGACTGCCAGTAAGCACAATTGTGCAAACGATAAGATAAATAGTATCTCCGTAACCAGCGGTCGTAAATTCTGGAACAGTTATATCAGCAGGCTTAGACAGATAATCATTAAAAGTATTTCCTCTTAATACAGTGGACACATCCCTGACGAAATCAAGCAAGCCCGTGTGACCACCGCCACCAATGATAGCAGTCTCTTGTATCTGTAACCAATAGACTGCATAAACCTCTACTGTGTATATTACCTCTTTTTTCTTGTTGGTTTTCCAAGCTTCTGGGCTTGATACTGGGGCTATTCCAATATAAGGGACATTTGCCTCATTGACTACCGGAAGGGAACGCGGAGCAACAATCTCTACTTTCTTGACATAACCATCTAAAGTAGAATCATCCTGTAATTCCGTTTTCATCCTACTCATCAATGTTTTAATCTCATTGTCAGTAGGTAAAACAGTTGTTACTGTTTTCTCGGCAATAATTACCTGTATATCTGCCATTTATTTTATTTTAGCAATTGCCGTATCTTTCACTTGTAAATCTGCAATAAGTTGAACATCAATAGCCGCTATCTCATTGGACTTAATCGTCTTTGCCGCATTGGCGGCGGTGATAAGCGCTTCCTTCTCTTTCTCTAACACTTCTATCGCTATGCGATTCTTTACCCAAGTCATTTCTGCTGTCGTAAGTGCCATATCTTTACCCTCCTTTTTCTAAATTATATGATTCCCAACTTGCTGGTGATAATGCTGGTATATCTCCTCTGGACTTCTGGCAATGTCAGAGATACGGACTTCGTCTATGAGACCGTCAAAATAAGCCGCAGACCCCATATATCGCCCCCCAATCCGACAATAAATAGCATTATTATATGCAATATCCCCTGAAGCGGCTACAGGCGTAATCGGTTCTCCGTTTATATATAATATGACTTCATCGGTATCATTCACTCCCACGATATAATACCATTTGCCTGTTTCTAAAGCATCGGAGACAGGCCACGCCCACCCTCCTCTATAAGTTCGGAAACTAATTGTCCCTACTCCTGTGCCTCCTGCCATAGTCATTGCAATACCCTGCCCCGCACTCCCGCTGTCAAATATAAGTTGATAATTAGTTATATCATCAAATTTTACCCAAACTTCAATAGTAACATTACCAGTAGGTCTAAATTCATCGTGGTTTCCGAAATTTACATATTGACTACTTGTCCTGATATAATCTCCACACCTACCAAATTTACCTACAACTGTGGTAAGTCCACCACCCGCAACTCCGTGAAGCCCATTTCCCGAAGCGCCTTTAACCTCATCAGGAGTGCCATCCCATAACGCTTCATTGAAATGCCACAAGGCAACGACATTTCCATCTATGCCGTATTGGCATTTATGATTTACTGGATACGCCATTAGTTATTCTCCATTAAGCAAAGACAAAAGTAACCATTACATTAGCCCCCGCAGTTCCTGACCCCACCGCATCTATATCCCACGATAAATAATCTCCTTCCGACATAGCAGTTACATCTGGGGTATCGCTGTCATCAGCAGTTGCCCCATCCGCAATCTCTGGCCGTTTACCTTGGTCTGTAAAGATTGTAGTTCCATTCAAGGTGCAATCAACGGTCAATACTGAACCGACAGGGGCTGTGAGAACCTTGATTTTTACTTTACTGATAGTTTCTTTTGCAAGATTAGTCCCTACTAAAACATACCCAAGCCCCGTTCCTACATAAGCATCGCCGGGAAGGAAGAAGGATATTTCTTTGGGATTGCCTGCACCTCCACCAGTAATCTCTGTCCATACTGCTGCCCCTTCGGTAGCATCAAGGCAGACATACGCTTCATCATTGGTAACATCATCCCATTCACTGCCAACAGAGTAGCCTTCTGTAGTATCATTATTTACGGTAGGTGCTTGTGTGGCATCTCGTTTTGATTTCAAAACAGGCTCGCCACTATCTTTAATCAATACTCCGGTAGTCCCATCAAAAGCAGGGAAATTATTATTAACCGCAGAAGTCGGACCGATAACATATCCCGATAAATTAGCGGTCGGAGAAGCGGTTTGAATATATCTACTCCCTGTTAAATCTTCAACCGACTGAAGAATCCAGTTTCCGCCGGTATATTTAATTATTATTTTAGAAATAAAGACAAACTCCGGGGTTAATACTGTTAAAGCGCTTAATTGCAAATTAGCAGGGATTAAAACTTGCTCATCTGCCAAAGAGCCATTGGACTGCCCCTGCATACAAACATAACGATATTTTTGTGATGTGGCATCCGCAGAGGAAGGAATGGTTATCAGCCAAATACACATATAGGTATTATTACTCATTAAGGTTTGTTGCCACGCACCGCCGGTATATTCGTTCCAATATGGCCGGTTTGTAGAAAGAGGCACTATGTCAGCGGCATCAACATTAAAAGAATTTTCTGACCCAGCCCCGGCAAGATACGCTTGCATATATACCGACGAAGTTAATGTGGCAAGGGTTGATTTAAGGTCTTCGTCATAAATTGCCGTCTCGGAAACATCCAGTCTGCGGTTTGCGGCAGTTGTTGAAGTCAATGTATAATTAGATAACACACCACCAGAATCCCTATACGTTCCTATTGTATCGTGGCACGTCAAATGTGCTTCGTGAGGCATTAGCCCATGGCATTCACGCAATGCAAATTTATCACTCGTTCCATAATGAACAAAAGCGATTTGGAGCACATCAAAAGTCCAAATAGTTTGAGACCATACAAAATCAGTCCCATCGTGATATAAATACCAAACTCCGGTAGTAGCAGTATGAGCGGCACTTTCCCAACCGTCAACTAAAGCCGAGACAATTTCGCCCTGATAATATGCAACGAAAGTTCCTGCTATGGTAATTTTTCTGGTCGTAGAATTATAGGTAACTGTTACAGCAGAAGAATTAGTAAATCCCGTTGGCTCTTTGGTAATAGTATTTTGAGTTTTTGGAATCTGAATCGTGCCATCGTGTGCTTCGTCAGCAGCGGTTTTAGCGTCAACTATAGTTATATCACTTAAAGTAAATGTTACAATGCCAGTTTTCTCAACCTTGATATCATAATCGCCATCAGCAACATAGAACCATACCTCCCCTTTACTGTCCGAAGTGAGGGGATTTGCTTTAGGGGTTGAACCTTCATCAGAATATATTGTTGCCTTGGTCGTTGTCCCGGTGAGATATACTGTAACTGAAGCACTGCTAATTATATCGCCTTTCGTATCCGTTATAAAATAAATAGTCTTTTTCATAATTTTTTAGGATTAGTTAAAACTAATGGCTGGAATAAATTCAATAAATATACAGATATGAAACTTTTCACAATTATCTCCTTATTCTATCTTCGCTGACAGTCCTTTTTAACTTTAGAAATAAGAGAATTACTTCACTGAAGTCTCAACGTGCTTACCAAAAACTTTTAATATATCTTCTTTGTCAGATTTCTGAAACAGAATAAATGGTCTTGCAGGAATTCTGTTCGTTCTTGCTTTTTGATTAACTTCCTTTGTAAATATTTCTTTCCCGCCCACAAAAAAATGCAATGCCTTTGCTCTAATAGGAATTATTGTTCTTGCCGGAACAGGAATACTGCCACCTAATTGAAGAATAGCGGCATACTGTTTAGCGGTTCCTACTTTAATACCATCTTTAATTGGGGTAGCAGTTATACTTCCTTTTAATGCGCCTGTATCTTGCAGAATTTTCCCACCTGCGCCTTTTTTTCTAAACTTCTTTGTCATTTCTGACAAGGGTTTCCAATGAGTCGGTCTGCCTTCTCTCTGAAAATTTAAATCTACGCTTCTTAACATAATAAATTTAGACTTCTCTAAAGGAACAGTAAAGTCTTTTATTTTATTATCTACTCCGACCAAAAACTTTTCTAACTTATCCGAAGTCGTTACTATTTTATAATCTATCATTTATCATCAGCAATTTTGTCCGTTAAATCAGGGTCCACTACCTGTCCTTCTATTTTATCCATACCAAATACCGGAGTATAACTCTGGGTAGTAGATAAAATTTTCTTTTTGATAACACCTGCCAATTCAGGAATTGCCTGTTTCCTATTTGCCAAATCCTGCAAAAGAGCAAAAGGCTTATCCCAGTATTCAGTTTTCTTTTCTTCTGCTAATGGGATTGGTCCGGTATGTTTTGCTCTTAAACAATATTATGTGGCAAAATCATCTGATAAAGAATCAACTATCGCTGGGACATTTCCGGAAGCAAAAGGGACTTCTGCTGGGTAGGTTCTTTCAAGGGCGGAATCAATTAGAGCTGTAGCTTTTTCTCTACATCTCTCAACGAGTGTTCCTGAATATTCATCTTCGGTAGGATTACCTAATTCCTCCCGGACATCTCCTGATGCTCCATAAAAAGCCATAATTTATTTCTTCCCTTTTTTTCTTCCTTTTTTCTTAAATATGGTTTTTAGAGGTTCTACTTCCTTTTCCGATTTTTTACTCTCAGAAGACTCTTCTTTAGATTCTCCCACCACTTGCGTCTTAACTTCTGGAATCTGAAAGGGTTCTATCAAATTTCTCCCCACCAGGTCTAATGCCTCCGGGCTTTCAGAATCCAATTCAATTGCTTCGCCTTTCTTCCGCAACACTCCGTTGAGCATTACATTAGAGATTATTTGGTATTTCATCTCTTATCCACCCCCTTAAAGTCCGCCGTGTTTTTCTGCATTTTTATCTTCTCTTCTTTTTCTTCTTAACATCTTTTCTATAATTCTTGGCTCATCATCCATCATCAAGCCAATTGCTTCTAAATTAAAACCTCTCTTTTTAAGAGCTTTCGCCCTCATTTCGTTTTCAAACTCTTTTTTGTTTTCTTTAGAAATCATATCAAGAAAGAGGGGAAGAGGATTAACTCAATCTTCTTTCCCCTCTTTAAAGTTTTCATTTTAGGCTAATACATCCGTGATTAAATATCCAGCCTCTTGGCTGACTAATTCCTCAGCCTGTATTATAGATGCTTCAACCATTTCTCCCTTTCGCTTATCTTCTCTCCAGGTAGAAACAATTGTATTGGCAACCCTGAGCGTATATCCCAGAGTTAAAGCATCAAGAGCTGCTGCAATTTCCTTATAGAATACAAGGACTCCATCACCCCAGACACTTGCCAGAGCTTCTGTTTGTCCTTCTTTAGCACTATTCTCAATTGAGCCACCGATGATGACTGCCAAATTCCAGAGAACAGGAGGCAGACTACCATTGATTAACAATTCCTTGTTAGGAACTGTATATCTGATGAGGTCTCTAACCGTGGTATCTCTTTTAACAACATCTGCTACCGCTGAAGACATTAGAAGGCTGTTAGGTTCAACCCCGCAATTATTCCTTACAGAAGCCTTTGCCGTATCCACATTAGCCTCAATGGTAGGGCTGGCTTGGTTCCAACGCGGTGCCGGAGTTGCAAAATTTGTGATGTTAGCCGTTGACTGAACTATTGCTTGAACTCTTTTTTCGTATCCTAACAACAACCATTTCAGTAATTTTTGGGTCGTTGTCATCTTAGGCTTAATGGCAACATCAGCGTTATTGACTATCCTGTCAGGGACTAAATGCCTCAAGGCATATTCCTCTGCTGAATAGGTTTCGTTATCTACATCCCACGAAATTTCATTTGCTTCAGCACCTGCCGCCCTTAAAGACTGGACATCCATCAACTCTTCCTTCTTGAACTTGTAATACCTGTCAGACTCTTTTATAACCTTGACAATAGGAAACACTTTCTCTGCTACAAAAGCCAGATTCTTGTATTTAATTGCCAGGTTGGTCAAAGGTGCACTTATATGCACATTACTTAATTGTGGCATCTTTATTCACCCCCTTTTATTTTATCTTACGGTATCTATTTGTAACCAACATCTTACAATATCTCCTGATGCAGTTGCTCCCTCTTCCATCGTGCCTATAACCCCATTACCAGCAGAAAAACTTCCAGGATTACAAACCCTTCCATTAGCATTTGCAATAACTACCTGTTGACCTTGTGTCAATGCCTCTTGGGCAATTACCTTAGAGATTCCGTGTTTCGTTACTCTAACTGTATCGCCAGAAGCAGCTGCTTTTTCCTGAACTACACCGGCAATTGCCGCTTCGCCTGAAGCCGCAGGGGACTTAACATATCCTTCAGATGTGGTATGGAATACCACGACCTGATACTGGTCTAATGCTCCATTCGCCTTGTAACTCTTATCCAATAGATAAGCCGTTCCTTCTCCAGCCATTCTAATTCACCCCCTTTTTATTTTCCCCTTTTCTCTTCTCTTGATACTTCAACCAATGCCACCTCGTAAGAAACTTTATTCTTCTCTGCATATTCTGTTGCTTTATTTGCCAATTCCTCACCATCAATTACTCTGTCTTCATCAAGCTTGGTCTCAATCTTGGATGCTTTTACCTTTTCCTTGGTCTTTGTGATTTCCTCAAATTGAACAAGGTTAGGCATAGAAGTAACCAAATCTTTTACTAACTCTGCCGGGGATTTTTCTTTCTCTTTCCCCTCCTCAGAGAACTTAATGGTCTTTTCGTCTGTGCTATTTTCCAGAAGAAGTTTTATAGTATCTGAAAATCTGGGAAGAATTTTCCCTTCTTTTACGTTTGTCTCAATGAAAGACGAAATTTCTGCATTCCTCTTTTCCGTTTCTGCTACATTTTTTTCAGTCTTTAACTGAGTGCCTTCTTGCTCTAACTTTTTAACCTTTTCTTCGTTCTCTTTAATTTTCGCCTCATTCTCCTTGAGTTGCTTATCTTTGTCGAAAATTTCCTTATCTTTCCCGATAATCGCCTCTTCCAACTCTTTGACCTTTTCCATTTCTTCACCCCCTTTTTCTTCTTCCATATTAAATGTAGCGATTCTAATATCTCTGCCTTCTTCTTTATACAATGCTTCCACATCTTTTAAACCCGTAACCGCAGGAATATCAGAGCCAAGCAATGCTACCGCTCTTAATACTCTCGGGTATGTATGACCATCATTAGCCTTATAGCCCCAATAAATTTCTGAACTGATTTTTTTATAAGCACCTTTTTTAACCAATTCATAAATTGTTTTAGGAACCTGAATAATATCGGCTAACAATTTCTGTCCCACTATCTTTAATTTTGAAATCCAGCCAGCCGCGGGCATTCCTTGCTGTTTCAATAAATCTTGCTTTCCGTGTCCTAATTTCAAAGGTGGCTTTATTTCGTCTTTAAGCTCATTAAATGCCTTCACCATTTCATCCAAATCTTTGGCTGAGTAACTATCGTTATTCCATTTACCAACCTTAAAGATTTCTACATCTTTTAACTCTTTGGTTTCAGGCAATTTATCAAGAACAACTTTCTTTGATTCTTTAGACTTGTTTTGTTTTTCTGCTAACTTAGAGATTTGCTCTTCGGTAAGATTTTCTGTTTCTTCCATTTCAACTTCGCACTTTGGACAAACAGAGTCATCGCCAAACACGGTTACATACTCACAGGCGGGACATACAAAAAATTTCTTCATATTTTTTTCACCCCCTTCTTTTCCCTCTGTAGCAGGTTCAAAAAGAATAGGTTTATAATTATGGTCTTTACACCATCCCTTTGCCTCTGCCGGGGTAAACTTATTTTTATCAAATCTTATTGCTTGAAGTTTAGCAATATTATCTTTGATTCCAAAGATGGCGTGAATACCTGCTCCAAACTTATCATTCTGCCTACGGACTCTGTCCCACCCCGTAGGCGGTAACAAGCGCGCACTATGTTCATTTGGATATGGAATTTTAGATCACCTCCGCTTTATAATAGTTATACCTCAAGAAAATATTTTTGTCAAGTTTTATTTTCTTTTTCGTAAAATCCTACACCTCTTTGTTCCTTTGGCAATGGTTTTGAAACTGTTATTCCTTTATCTGCTTTTACTTCCTTCTCTACTTCCATTGATGTAATTGCAGACAAGATACTACGGCAATTAAAATGAGCAGGAGGCGGGATAACATCAGGGTCATCTCTCTTAAATATTCTTCCATCCATTCCTTCACAATAAGGAGAAGTCCTTCTATCCAACACTGCCATCCACTGAACATAAGGAACAAAATCTTTCACTACTGAATCATTAAACATATCCATTCGCCCTGTATTCATTGCCTCTGATTCATTAGTCCTAACAATAGTTTCTAATCGCGAAGGGGTAATCAATTTTTTATCTTTTATTTCGCCTGTCTCCAGATACTTTTTAAATATCTCCCCTAAACTAAACTGCACCCCTTTTAATGCTTGTCCTTCTTTAATTCCTCTTTGCAAAATTATTTTTGCTTCTTTTAAAATATTTTCCTTCTCCACTCCTGAAATTGCCAACGCTTTGGAATTATAATAATTAAGTATTTTTCTATCGGCGAAAGTAATCATTATTTTTTTACCATCTTCTGTCGTAATATAAGCATTCACTTTTTTATCAAAAAATTCTATTGCTGTTGCCGGTGGCACAGGTTCCCACATCTCAAAAGGAATTTCAGCGAATTTTGTCGTAATGGTAAGAGGCAATCCGCCTTTTAACAATTCCCTTAAAGTTTTTAACTTTGAATCCAGATAAATTTTTATCAATATATTTCTTAACACATTTCTGAAATCATTTACAAATCTTAAATCCAATTCATTGACACTCGTAAAATCTTTATTCTCAATTATTTTTTTTCTTTCTACGTAACTCAGTAAATTGTCTTTCTGTTTCTTCACAACGTCTTGTAATTTCTTTAATAAAAAATCTTCTGCATCATCCCAATATTTTTCCAATGCCTTAAAATCAACTTTCTTTTCAAATCTTGTTTCTGCGTATTCTTGAAACTGCTGTTTCGGCTCAACATCTTTTTCTTCCGGGTTTTCAGGCTTTTCTTCAACGACTGCAGTCTCTCTCTTCGGCAATCCAAGATATGGTCTAATCCAATCTTCTTCAGGACTAACCATTCCTAACTCCACAGCGCTATGTATAATTTTACTTCTTGCCTCTGTATTCTCTTCTGTCAAAGATTCAAAAACAAATCTCGGGTAAACATCTACATTGTAATTATAATCCACTAACTTTTTAATAATCTGTTCTCCGACAATTGATTCTTCAGTATCCCTGCCAAGTTTTTCCAACACCCATAAAAAAACATCAAAATGTTTTTTGCCAAGAGCATAAGAACCTGGAGATGGCACACCTGTAAATCCCAATAAATCTGGGACAAGGATTGCTCTTGCAATATATTTATTATGCATTTCTATTGCATCCTTGAATCCTGCATCCCCGCCTCTCTTTGCTTCTAATAAAGAAATATCTAATCCTTCGGGCGCGGTAATAGAAGTTTTTGCCTGTAAATTATCCAGAACTTCTTCCCTTAATTTTTTAATCTCCTCATCAGTAAAAACTCCTTCAGGATATTTAGCAATAAGAGTAGGCATTCCAAATCTTTCCAAAAAGATATTATGAAATCTAATAATAATATCTTTGCTCCACCAAGAACGATATGCCGCCCTCAAATCAGAATTACCATACCAATTATCAAACTGCTTATTGTAAGAATAGATAATAAATTTATCTATAGGATATTTCTCTCCTACTAATTCCAATCCGTCCTCTGCTAAATTGCCAAACTTATCCATTCTAAAATTATAGTCAAAAGGCTCTCGCGTTTTTAAAGCTTTTAATCCAATCTTCCCTTTAAATTTTCCATTTTCAAGAATTTTATATACTAATTCCGTGATAGAAAACCCATATTCCAAAGCAGAATAAATTTCAAATAAAGCATTCTCAAAAGTCCCTTTTAAATCTACAAAATTAAGATTGACAAATTCTGCAATCTCTTGATGCAATTTATCTCCCCTGATTGCAGGAACAATTTCCCACTTGGTAGATAGCCTGGCAAATTTTTTCATTGTAATGCAGGCTTTTACCTGGTCATCTTTTATCATATTCTTGTAGACAATCAATCCTTTTTTCCCCACCAAATCATCAGGGTTATAATCAGAGACATCTACAGTTTGATATATTTTAGACGAAGACGAAGAAAGCTCTTTAAATAATTCGGCTCTTGCCTTTTCCTTTACAGTTTTCTGTTCTTGGTATTCCTTTTCCCGTTCTTGAAATTCCCGCCTTCCCCTAATCCCAAATATATCCATTTTAGAACTCCTCTCTATTTAACGATGTTATTCTATCTTTTCCTAAAAAAATTCTGTCCAACGATAATTTACTTTTCTTTTTATATCTTAGCGCGGCGTTAAGCATTAAGGCGTTGGACCAAAAAGAATCGCCGTGTCCATCTACAGTTTCAGGCGCTCTTAATGAATTGTCTACTACTACTATCTGGCGTAGTTGCCGCCTATCATTGACCATTTCCATTTGTCCGTTCTGGACTATCTGGTCAAAGTCCGCCGCCATCCTTGTTTTATTTTGATAATTTAAAGTAACCGGAACCATTTGTCTTGGTAATTCGTGGCGTTCCGCGAATCCTTCAAACTCCCCCCTGGTATTATCATAGTCAAGTTCTCTCATACCAAAAGCATTTACTACTTTTTTGCAATATTCTATTTGATTAGTATAATCCCATCTATCCATCCACTTTGATAACAACTGGACATAAACATCCCCTTCTTCTTTATAGACTACCAGGTGCGAAGGAGAATTCTTCTTCCCGATATCAAGTCCGCCGTATACATCATCAGTTATACCCCAATTTTTATCCGGTGTCAAATTTTTCAATTTTAGATTGATAATATCTCTAAAATCCTCGTCTTTAAAAAATGCATCTTCCGTATAGACCGGGGAACATTGATATTCTTTCAGGAAGGCTCTGTCACCAAGACTCATCCTGATTTCTTCTAATCTTTTAAAAGGAAACATTTCTTTCCATAGCACTTCCTGTTTTTCCCTATCCATCATTGCCGGGTATTGTTTCCAATCATAAGAGGGATTTGTCCTTAACTGAAAAAACAAATCATTCCTGTCCTGTGCGGTTCCCATTAAATGTAATTGCCCCCCTTCCCGCGGCAAAGATTCAATCTGCTCTATATAAATCTTGGTAATCTTTTCAACCTGCGTCATATCCAGTTTAACAGTAGGGTCCATAAGAATATCGTCGCAAATAACTATATGCGGATGCCTCCCTCTTTTAAATGATAATATTCCCTCAGGTTCGCAAACCATCACCCTCTTGCCGTCTTTATACCTCAGGATGCTCTCTGCCACGGAAATAGGCTGAAAATGACTAAAATAAGGATTGTTCTGAATGTAAGACCGGACCTTCCGCAAATGATATTGCGCCAAATCCAATTTATAGGAAATATAAAGAATTTCAAGATAGGGCAGTTTAGAGGTAAGAAAATTCCAAAGAATGAATCCGTAAAGCGTAGTAGACTTAGCGTGTTTCCTTGCTGAAAGTGTAACTGTTTTATCTCGCATTTGTAATCGTGTATTCCAATTTGTGAAATGAGCCGAATCTATAAATTCACCTTCAACAGATTCAATGGAATCTTTCAAAATTGTGTGAAAAAATAAATTATAATTATTTTTAACTGCTCTTTTAGCAATTTCAATTTCTTGAGACTTGGAACTTAAAAATTCTTTAGAAATATCCATCTTTTAAAAATTCCTTTTGAGAGAAAAAATTACAGAGATTTCAATTAGAGGACAGACGCTTATAGAAATTAAAAAATTTAAAAGACAGGGTATCCGGGTATATTTAACAATCGGCATTATATTTTTCGCTTTTTTAATAGAAAAGTCTAATATATTAGACCGAAAATAACCTATACTGTGTATAACTCTTAAAAATGCGTATGTTATGATAATATTTATTATGTTAACCATAGTCCGGGTCTTTAATTGATTCTCTCTCACTTGTCTGGTTTCTGCCCTTTAACCCTACTCGAAAATCCTTCCCATAGTAAACTTAATCTTGATTTCTTTTTACCCATAGTTCTTACTATATCTCCTATTAAATCTATATTACTATAACTTATTTTCTTTTCCATTCTCTTCTTCTTATCTATTCTTTTCTCTTAATCATCTAAAGTCAATGGCTTCTTTATCTTACCTTCTCTTAACAAGATAATTGATTCAGCAAGACAATCCCACGCCATTGGAGTCATTTTAATATCTTTATCCATTCTTCTCTTCTCCTTTACTTTCTCTTTAAAGATAAAAGATATAATACTATATGCTTATACATCTATTATTGTTTCCTCTTTACTTGTATTGGTTTTCTTTCCGTTTTCCTTTTTGATTTCTTTATCCCATATATCTAATCTATCCTTTAACTTCTTAACCTCTTTACTAACATCTGTTCCTTCTAAACTTATGATATTGGATATCTGGGTTACTTGTTGTGGAGCCGTTCCTCTTTCTCTTACTATTTCATTTAGTATCTGTGCTTGAAGGAATAAGTCTCTTGCCAGACTTGTAACTTGCTTATCGGCAAAGCCCCCATCCCTTTGTTCAAAATGTAAATTCATATTAAATCTTTCTAAGTTCTTATTATAGATATCTATTAAACTATATACTAATTCTTCTTTATTCCTTGTCCCGGTTAATGTTACTATCTTCTTAACGTCTTTCCTGATAATACATACTCCACCATCTTGATGGTATTGGCATTTCTCTTTGGCGAAACAGTTATCGCATCCTACTCCCATTAGTTCCTTTCTTCTGCTTCTATGACCATCTTTCCAGTTCTTGATATTACCTGCCTGGGCTATCCCTACAAGTTCTCTCCTCTTTGCTTCTATCTTAGGGTCTTTCCTTATTTCTCCTATATTCTTTCCTCTTGGCTTTAATTTATCCTTATGTTCCTTTTCCCATACACATAATAGTTTCTTCCCTGCCCATTCGGAGAATTGCCTCCAGGCTAATAGATTCATCTTATCAACTTCTTCATTATTATCATTCTCAATCTTTATCCAATTCAATCCTGCTTTAACAATCTGGTTTTTAAATCTATATCTTGATTTCTTATTATCCGGTCCTTCTTGTAATAGTTTATCATTAAGCCAGAAGTAACTCCCCCCGAACCTTGAACCTGATAACCACGAAGTAGAATCAACAGAATAGAATGGTATCTTTGACATCTCGTAAGATTTGGTCATAGCGAATCCGTGGACTCTAACTTTCTTCTTCTCTGATACTAATAACTTATTGATATAATAATGCAATGGCAATCCTCCTTCTATCGCGCAATAATTATATTCAGAAGTCATCTCATTCCATTCTGTATCCGGACTCCCAACTCTGGGGTGTAATGCTACTATTGGATTAAGACCTTTATCTCTCATCTGCCTTCTCCATCCTTTAACTCTATCTAATCCAATAATCTCTTGTATATCAAGTTCAACATAATAATCTATTAGATTTCTATTTTCTGATAACCATTCTAAATAAGAATTAAAATATTCTTCAGGGTCTATATTATTTATTATTTTCTTTCTAACAACAATGGTATGCGCTCCGCTACCAATCATTATCTTAATTCCTGCATCTTTATATGCTTGCAAATCAATTCTTTTCTTGCCATTTTTAATATAATAATAAGAACATAGCACATTCTTAACTCCCATCTTTAAAAATATATCCTGCCTACCTTCTCCACCTGCAAAAAATACTTTCATTTTCCCTTCAAGTCTAATATATTAGACTCGGACATTTTTTTGCTACTTTTTAGGCTGTATTTTGTATCGCACCAGGAGCATTTAAGATTGCATCCTGCCAATCTAATAAATATCATTGGAACACCGATATTTACTCCTTCGCCCTGGACCGAATAGAATATTTCTGATATTTTATATCTCATAAGGAAAGGATATCCATTTATCCGGATATTGTCTAACATAAAAATCCGGAGTAACTATACTTTTAGGTTTCCAGTATAACACCGCTATTTTCCCTTCAACATTTTTTAAGGTCTTCCCGGTATCTACTAAGTCATCAATAATGAGATAATTTTTATAACCAACAGGTTCTCTATCTACTATAATGGGAAGCCCTTCAAATTTTTGGCTGACTATTGCTCCTACAAATAATCCCCCTTTAGGAATAATCACAATCCCTTTGTAAAATCCCTTTATTTTTCTTTTTAACTCTTGACAGTCTTTAATATATCTTTTCCAGGTTATAGTAATCATTTATATTCTACTCCGCACTCAGGACTTTCCCAGACAATTAAAGATATAAGATTTGGAATTTTCTTTTTTAATTTATCAAAAAGATATTTTGACAGATTTTCCGCGGTAGGTTTTTCTAAGATTATATTAAGATGAGAATGGTCGGGCAGGTTATCTTTTAGGATTGATTTTATTATCTTGAAGTCTATGCCAATACCTAAAGAATCTAATTTTTTTATTTTGATTTTAGCAGTGATATTCCAGCGGTGTCCGTGAAGGTGGGAGCAGTTGCCAGGGTAATTAGGGATTAAATGGGAGGCATCAAAATGAGATTTAACTATTAGCGTTAGCATTACGTTAATAGTTATACCTCAAACTTTTTGATTTGTCAAGTTTTTGCTAATGATGGTTATTTTGGAATTGCCTGATTGATGACAGAACAAGAGCCAAACAATATCATTGGCAAAATAATAAAAACAAATACGAAAGCCAAAATCACACCAAGTGTTACTTTGAATCCTTTCTTTATACTGCCTTCTTTTTTACTCATTTATTACTCTCCTTTATAGCTTTTATAATATCATCTATCATATATTCTGCAGCTTTACACTTAGCTTTTGGTTTTTCCAACCAACCTCTTGTAATTAAGAATCTTCCTATCGTCCAGTAAAGAAAATGTATTACCAGCGTCACTAATAAAATAGTCTCAGCCAATTCCATTATTTCTCCCCTCCTTTTACTATTAACTTTTCCCCATTAAAATCGTTAAGTTGATACTCCTTTATTTGAGTTATCCTGTTCCCCCATAGGTATCTGTTTCTCTATGACATTCTTGGCAAAGCGTTATTCCATTCTTTGTATCCCAAAGTTTTTCACAACTAATTGCTTCTTCAAGAGTTTCAATTTGGTAATCATCAAGAATTTTATGAAATGGATAAATATGGTGAGGGTGAAGAACAATCCGAACTCCTTTCTTACTTCTTTCCCCGCAGAAAACACAAGCAAAGTTGTCTCTCTCAAAAATCCTCATTCTCCAGTAGGCATATTCAAGACTACGCTGTATTCTTTTAGAAAGACTCATTCTGCCACCTTTCCAATTAGGATTATTTTCACCCGTAAATTGAGGGCAGTGTTTACCTTTATGCCAGGGAGGATTTCATTTATGAGACAGGCTCATTTTTCTTTTTGTTTTTTTTGAGAGGTGCGAACCTTTTTTTGCTTCACTTATTTTTTTCCTTGTTTCAAAAGAATTAATATATCCTAATTTTTCTTTTCTTTGTAACCGAGATTTTCTCATTTTCTCTTTAGTCGTATTAGAAAGCTTTGAACCTTTTTCCATATTATTTTTTCTCTGTTTTATATAATTCCCCTTTTTCATTGATATGATAGGTAGCAATACGAGGAGACCATCTCATAGTCTTCCCTCCTCGTCTTAATTTTATTTTCCTCCAACCTATCAGCATTAGTCTGCCCCCGCACTCCAGCCATTTCAATGACATCGGGGATTCTAACATTTTTTTATTATGTTCAGAAAAACTTTGTCCGCAAGATTGAATGCCAATAATCTTCCTTTCTCCCAATGCGATAATGTCAAGAATACCAAAAGCGTCTTTCCGGATACCAAACTTCCCGGCGTATGGGTTAAATTGCTCAACTTTATCGCACACCCATCCCTGGCTTCGAATATACTCTAATGTTCTACTTGTGTTTGATATCCCTTTACTCATTTCCCACCTCCCAATTTTTTCTTTATGAAATTCCTTATAAATCGGATTGTTTTTTCCTTTGAATAAAATATTGTCTCCCTCGTCATTTTCTTAACACTCGGCAACCGCTTTAGCAATTCTTCTCGCTGATTATCAAGAAGTTGACGAATAAATTCCTTTACTTTAACTGCCCCAACTACAATCGGTTTATTTTTACTGATAACAAAATTATGGTCAGTAAATTTTATATCAAAATCCTTTTCCCAATCATTCTTTTTCATTGGTCTCCTTAATTTAACGAGTTGCCCAATTACATTCTTTGCAGTATGCAACCACTTCATCCCCCATTACTTTATTACCAATTTCTCCGCCACATTTTTCACAAGCTTTAGGTTCTTTACTTCTAATGAAATTCTGGACTGCTTTTTTGTCCTTCATAAATTTTTTATATGCTTTAATTTCTCCTGGGCTTCCTATAATTGAATGTGGAAAGTTCTCCTTCTTAATCTCTTTATATGCCTTAACTGCGGCAAGTTTGGGAGTTGAGCCACTGAGAAAAGTATCTCCTTCAGTTATAAAACAATCCCATATATCCTTTTCAAACCTTACTACTGCCTGAAACCTCTCCCCCATCAATGCTATGAGTTTGTCAAGAGAGGGGAGGAAGATACAATTATCTCTCCATACATCTGAACTTCTCTCCTGTTGCATTCGTGATGTCCCTGGGTCGTAAACAGTGTAAATTTCTTTTATTGCTCTATTGAAGAACATATCTCCTAACTTCGGCTCCCATCCTTTCTGGATTTCAGGGCAGTCGCATTCTTTTACGAATAATTTTTCTTCTTTAGTCATTTTACCCCCTCCAATATTTTGATTGCCTTGTCGTATTGCTCTAAAATTTGCCTTATAGTTTGTTTCTGGTAAGGATAAGTCTCTTGATATTTTACATCGGACAATGCTTTTACTACTCTTCCTCGCTCTATTTCCAATGACTCAATCGGTGCTTCCAATCCTATCTTCTGTTCAGTCATCATTCCTCCTTAATCCTTATGGGATTTTTTTCAGTAATAGTTTTAATTAAATCTTCAGATAATTTTTTCCATTTCTCAAACGGGCTAATTTCTGTTGCAAGTCCGCTGTCCTTAACAATCCATTGGACTTTCTTCTCATCAACCTCCACAATGGACTTCAGATTGCCCCGAAAGAAAGCCAATAACTCTTAGGCAATCTCAAGAGACAATTTATCAACTTCCAAATTGGCTTCATCAAAACCCAACAAATGCGGGTCAATATATTTTGATAGAACTTCATTTGCTAACTTACTATCCCCAACTATAAATTGAAGTTTCTTCAACAATTCATTTAGGTTCATTTTTCTCCTTTATTTCCTCAAGGCATTTTTGAAGATAATCCCAAATCTTTGGGGAACGGGTAGGTAATTGTGCTCTACCTTCTCCAATATGAGGGAGAACAACAATCTTTTTATAATGCCGAATACCGATGGATGCAATAGCATAATCAATTTGAACTTTAACTTTAGGATAATCATCATCAGTAAAGAACGAACCTTTTGTCATATATGGAAGATACTTAGTGGGAATGCCCAAAGTATTTGGCTCTCCACGACATTCCTTTGCCTGACCACCATAACCACGATGAGCAAGGTTATCTCCATAGACAAATAACCAAGAACGATGTGATTGAATAAACTCCCGTGATATAAATCCTGTCATATCTTCTTTCTGCATCATTTCCCCCTTAACCGTTTCTCGGTTTTGTAAAACTCCTCCTGCCAATCTGGATGAAAATATAAGTCATCGCTCAGGAGATGAGTAAAGCGGTATATCCTGTCAAGGATTGATTCGGCAGACTGCAAGGTATATGCTCCGTTTCTCCAGACATAGCATAGTCCCTCAACCACTCGGCAGATTCTCTTTGCGGAGGGTCTTTTTATTTCTTTAGGCATTTTTTATCCTCCCAGATATTGCCGATAACTTCTAAATCAACCCAATTAAATTCTTGACCGTCATAACCATAAAACCCAATATCATACATTTCTTTATCTTTTTTATCACACTCAAAATAATCTTGATTAAGAGTAGTTTGTTTAACGGAGAAAGAACAGTCTTCTTTATTCCAATATACTTCACCAAGAATGTATTTTTTACTGCTCTTTCTAAAAGAATTTAGTTTTACTCTACTCCCTTCGTAAATCTCAACTTTATTCTTATCTTGCAAGCCTATATATTGCCCCACTGTTTTGGGGATGACTCTTACAAAATCTGATATGGCGTCATAGTAGCCTTTCCAGTCCTTTATCTCAACATCATCACAAACAATAAACGCTCTTTTGCCAATATAGAATATCCCGCCATAAGCCCAGCGTTTAATATCGCCAAGCCCTTTGACAAGACCACGAAATTTAATCTCTCTTTCCATAATCCTCCTTTAATCCGGGGAGAGACAGGATTTGAACCTGTAAGTGAGAATATCCATCGCCATCTATTCTCTGTGCTTTTCCAAACGACTGGAATTGCTCAGCGTCTCCCATTTGCACCACTCTCCCCAGATATATTACAAAAATCTAACAATTCGGAAATCAAGATGGGGAATTTCTAATCCATACCATCTCTGTTCTCTATAGATTCCGCTTCTATAAAAACCCATTCTATTTTGAGCAACTCTTTTCCTCTTAATAATCAAGAATTTAATTCTCATAATTCCCTCCTTATCATTGCAGAGGCAGGTTTAGGGTTCAGCCTTTCGCCAGGCGGTGATGTGATACTGTCCGTATCCAGAAACTTCCGCCCACTCTCCTTGCCTGCCTCTCTCATTAGTTATCTCCTTATATGATAAATTATTCAGGAAGGAGAATTGCAAACTCTCTCTTCTCCTCTTTTGGCAATTCTTCATCCTCATCAATATGCCACCAATACCAATAAGCTGGGTTGTCTTTTACCGTCTTCATCGCAATCACCCCTACCTTGCCCCGCATTGACTTCTTAATATACTTCTCAATAATCGCTTTGGCTTTCATATTGCCTCCATAAATTCTTTAAACAAATCATCAAATCGCTTCCTGAATTTTCTCATTTCCTTTTTTAGGAGTGTTTTTCTTTTCCCTTTCGGTAATTTCGGGAGAAAGAATACTGCGCTTGGGAACTCATAGAAATCGGCTATTTTTTCTAATCGCTTAAATGGTAATTCTACTTTCGCTTTCATCTTATCTCTCCTCCAACATTTCAATATCTTTCTTAATAGCCTTCATAGTTTCCTTCATCATTTCTTCATCGTCAGTATCAAGCCAATCTTCAGCATTATCTACAAAGTCTTCACAGTCTTTAATTAACTGCTCTAATCTTATTTTATTCATTTTCATATTATCTCTCCTTCTTCCTCAGCACCAAACCAAAATTCTCCTTCAATGCTTCCTGACTAATAATAACTGCATAAATCTTTCTTGGCTTCCTGCTGAATGGGTCTCCCTTGATACAAATACAATTTTTATACCCATAGAAAATATCTGTAATATGTAAAGCGCCGACTTCTTGGCTAATGAATATCCAGCCGAGATACGGTTTTAAATCTTCGGAAACATATGCTTCTTTATCATCAATCCGGGAGTTAAACATTAAATCAACCTGACCGCATTTCCAGGTAGAGGGCGGCTTCTTCCTGCCAGCCTTCATTGATACTACCGTCGCCAATGATACTACCAACCCTAACAATACTGCACAATACAAAACGGCTAAAAAATATTTATTCCTGTTTTGCCTATTCATTTAATCTCCTTTTCTTTCCCCTTAGTATTCGGCTTTAGTAATTCAAACTTTTTTATCTTCCCATTTTTAAGATTCATAGAAAGAATTCCCCAGCCATTCCTATCCGTGCCGAACAATCCATTGAGAATCCCGATAAACCCGACAGAATAAACAGCACCTTTATAAACCTCCCCAACTTGGACAGTTTTATGATTAGCAAACTCCTTGCTACAAAACACGCGAAGATTAAATAAGGCATTCATTGGTGTCGGGTCAATCTTTAGTAAATCATTCAAAAAATTAACTACTTCAACAGCACTTATCTTTTTCTTAATCATTTATCTCCTTTTGAATAACCAACACCTTTGACCTTGCCCTTATCTACATTTATTATAATCCTTTCTTCTTTTATTCCTGTTAGTTGCTTTTGTAACTTATTCAGATTCACAAAGTAGGGATTGAGTGACTGCCATCCATTATTTCTTTTTATCAATATTAGATACCGCATTATCCTCCTTTTTATTATACTAATGCTCCTTTCATAGTAAAACTTAAATCTTCTGGGTCTGTGCCGGCACCTGTAAAATCCTGAAACCTATTCCATTGATGGTCGCATTTATAAACAACGAAAATGTAGTTATCATTCCAAGATTTAATTCTTCCTTTTTCCGGAAGCCCACAAGTTGGCTTGTAAACAACCCATTTACCAATGTCTTCTTTAGTTAATTCAGCAATATCAATCATTTTTTCTTCTCCTCATATCCATCACAATTCTCAAGCCAGGTGGGGTCAAAATTCCAGGGGAAGTTAAACCATCCTCCTTTTATTCCTTGTGGATTGCCTTTAATATTTAACTCCTGACTATTAGCCCGCATAGGACTACCACCACCCATTCTGCCCACACCTGCAAAAATAGCCGCAATTCCTAACATTGGATTATTCTTCATCTTCCCTAATGATGGGTGGTCGCAACAAATATGAGCTGAACCAGGAACTGCACCACGATACTTACAACTCTCACAATCAAATTTCTTATCCATTATTTTATCTCCTCCAGTTTCTCTATCTTTATTGTGGTTCTTTTATCAGTTTTTTTTCTTGCTATAATCCAATCGCCTACAACCAAATTATCTTTTATCATCTTTTTCCCTATTGCTTTCAGTCCTTCATCTAATGCCTTAAACTCTTTTGATATTGGTTCTAATTCTCCCCTCCTATTTAACTTGTCCTCAATATTTTTATCCGCTATTATCTCCACTTGCGAAGGATTATTCGTTAAGGGACTACAGATATGCTTAAAATCGCATTTGCTACAGACATCAACATCATAAGGCATCCTATCAGGGTAGTCGTTGTTGTCTAAATAAGAATTTATCTTCTCTGCTTTCTTCAATAATTCCTCACAGTATTGATAATCAAGCGACATCCATATTGTCTTGCCTTGCAGGTTTCCCTTATTGATAATATAGAAGCAACCTTCTTCCTTCTCGGCAAGGTAGAGATAGAGTTGCAATTGCGCCGGATATCCTTTCATCCAAACCTGTTTGCTTTTAAGCATATCTTCTATGCTATTTATCTTTTCCCAAGAAAACTGGTTTATGCCTTTGATTTCTAAAGGATAAGTCTTTGTTGGTTCTTCCGGTGTGGCAATATATCCATCTATGTGTCCGGTAATGCCATTTTTCTTATCCTCAAAATCCCTCTGCTGGTTGGTAATAAGATAGCCAGCCTTTCTCAACCGCTTGGTTGCCAAATCCTCAATGAAACTTCCTCCTTCAAAAATCCAGAGGAGTTCTACGGAAGGTAATACTTTTTTCTCCCAGTCCTTGCGGGAATATACCAGATACCTTACACACGGATGTCCTATGGAACTCGCCCTATTTGACCTACACGGAAACACACGTCTTCCGCTTTCATAAACTTCTCTAACTTTCTCATCAATATTAAACATTCTCCCCCCTATTTATGAAATCCAAAACTATTCGTTAACTTATGGCAATCTTTACATAAAGTTACACCATTGCTAACATCCCATAATTCTCCACAAAGTTGGGCTTCAACAACTGAAGTTATATTATTTTCCTCTAAAATTTTTGAGAATGATTTTATATGATGTGCATTAAGTTTGCCACCAACTTTATGACAAGCAACGCAGGTATAATTATCTCTTGTATAAACTTTTAACCGCCATAATCTAAATTCATAAAGATTATAAATCTGAAATCTTAATGAAGTAATGCCACCTTTCCAATTTTTATTTTTTTCTCCTTTAGTTGCTTCACTCATCTTTTTTCTTGTTTCAAGAGGGCGGATATAACCTAATAATTTTTGACTTATTTTTTTCTTTGTTTCTTTAGTGTGGGATTTGCCTTTGCGGAAAGGAGGCACAATACCAAGCCGTATATTCCTCTCACTACATTCCTTTTTAAACTTCTCTGTTCGCTGATAAATTCCTCTTGGCATTATTTATCTTCCCCCCAATATAGAAACAAGTGCTTGAACTTCTCATAAGGGAAACTGGCACACCATTCCATTCCCCTTTCCTCTGCTAAGTTATATCTGTCCTTGTCGTGTTCATCACAAACAAATATCTTTTCATCCTTACACCTTCATCTTTTAATTACCTTCTGTTATTCTTTGGCTTTGGCGTATTTATCATCCTGTTCGCAGTGAAAAATTCCTGTGGAGAGTTGAACGCTGTAAAGAATAATGGGCTACCTGAAAAAGACAATGGAGAAACAGGCCCTATAGACATGAAATTATATTGCTTCGATGAAACATCAAAAGCGCTCTGAGGGTCTCGAAAAGATTGGTACAATTTTAAAGGATCTTCATCGCCGCCTGCAAGTTCTTTCAAAGCGGCAAATTCTTTACCGAATGCCAGCCCGAACCCAAAGAAAAGAATTCTCATCTGTTCAACTATTTCTTTTGGCTCAGAATATACCTTCTATG